>Ga0364907_10010_pt1 | contig 79536 bp, 77 predicted proteins | sample ExccelJu500002D3_2_FD_206960 | JGI IMG/M metagenome (GOLD analysis project Ga0364907, IMG submission 206960) | Enriched cells from Trout Bog Lake Hypolimnion, Wisconsin, USA - BchlTB.July02.5000.02.D3 | ecosystem: Environmental > Aquatic > Freshwater > Lake > Hypolimnion/Profundal zone | place...
CTTTTCTTCATAAACATAATATTGAATGTCTAGAAACAGATTTGGGTGAATTTATTGTTCAACTCGATCACGATAAGCCTTCTCATATCGTAAAACCTATCATCCATAAGAGTCGCAAGGAAATCGCAGAGCTCTTCGAAAAAAATGGATTAGGCGATTATAATGATGAACCTCAAGTAATCACACGTAGGGCACGTGAACATTTAAGAAAAAAATACTTAGAGGGTGATGTTGCAATAACAGGAGCTAATTTCGTAGTAGCTGAAAGTGGTCGTATCGTTGTCGTAACCAACGAAGGCAATTCACGTTTTTGTCTAGCAGCAACTTCCTGTCACATCGCTATTGTAGGCATAGAAAAATTATTACCTCGAGATAGAGATTTAGCCTTACTACTAAATTTACTCGGTCGCTCTGGCACTGGACAGGAATTAACCGTATACACTGAATTTATATCTGGCTCAAAACTATCGACTCAACCTGATGGCCCGCAGGAAATGCATGTTATCTTTGTTGATAATGGAAGAACAGATGTACTAGCAAGTGACTGTAAGGAAATACTACGCTGTATACGCTGCGGTGCATGTTTGAATGTATGTCCTGTTTATCGCCAAGCCAGTGGTCATGCCTATCGTAGCGTCTATCCTGGCCCAGTAGGTGCGGTACTTTCACCACTGCTTCTTGGAAAAAACTTTCCGCTTAAAGCCGATCTTCCTAAAGCCTCAAGCTTGTGTGGCGCATGCAACGAAGTATGCCCTGTGGACATTCCGATTCCTGATCTTCTCTTACGCCTTCGCTCAAAAGCGAAAGATGAAGGAATTGCTTCACCTGGAACTCCACCTATGGGCGGATGGGCAGTAATGGCGTCACAACCAGCATCATGGAAAGTAGCACTTACAACAGGTAAGTTAATTAATTTTGTTCCAACCAAGTTACTACCTATTCCAGCACTACGTGCATGGGAAAAAACACGTGACTTACCAGCATGGCGCGGTGGAGCATTTAGAAGTTGGTATAAAAATCGTAAATCATGAGCACCCCAAAACACGAACCGTTTATTCTTCCTTCAACTCCAATGAAGGAGTTTACATGGAGAGCTATACTTACTGGCACTATATTAGGTGTCATCTTTGGAGCCTCCTCACTCTACCTTGCTCTCAAGGTTGGCTTAACCGTAAGTGCCTCTATTCCAGTAGCCGTTATATCCTTAGCACTGTTTCGTGGACTATCAAAGATTGGTGTTCGTGATTCTACTATCTTAGAAAATAATATCACCCAAACCGCTGGGTCTGCAGGTGAATCAATTGCGTTCGGTGTCGCAGTTACGATGCCTGCAATTATGATTCTTGGATTCGAACTAGAACTAACACGTGTTCTACTTGTTGCTGTGTTAGGTGGTCTTTTGGGAATCTTAATGATGATTCCATTAAGAAGAGCTCTCATAGTTAAGGAACATGGAATCTTAAAGTATCCAGAAGGAACAGCATGCGCTGCTGTTCTTACAGCAGGGGTATCAGATGCAGATGCTAAAGTAGCATCACCTTCGGCCCAAAAAGAAATTCAAGCAGCTCACGATGCAGGTCTTGGAAAGTCTCCTGGCGGTAAAGTTATATTCACAGGATTTTTCGTAGGCCTAGTCTATAAAGTACTTAATATAGCTGCAAAAGGATGGAAAGACGTACCTGAAAAAGTATTCGGTGCTCCATTTAAAGCTGGATCCATAAGCATGGAAATTTCTCCAGAACTAACAGGTGTAGGTTATATTATTGGTCCTAAAATTGGTGCACTGATGTGCGGTGGCGGTGTTCTCGCCTACCTGGTACTCATTCCCCTTATTAAATTTTTTGGAGAACATATTTCAGGACCACTTGCTCCAGGAACGATTCCAATCTCTGAAATGAGTCCGGGTCAAATTCGCAGTGCCTATATTTTATATATTGGCGCAGGAGCAGTAGCAGCTGGTGGAATTATTAGTCTATTACGCTCTATTCCAACTATTTGGAACGGGCTTAAAGCAGGACTTAAAGATGTAGGATTTTTAAAAGACGAAAACATCGCTACGACCAAAGAGCGTACTGATGAAGATATATCAATGAAGCTCGTTGGTATTGGTATAATCATTTTGATTGTAGGAATTATAGCAGCCCCATCCCTGCACATGAATCCACTAGGAGCATTGCTCATTGTAGTCTTTGGATTTTTATTTGTAACGGTGTCTTCTCGTTTAACAGGAGAAATTGGCTCTTCTTCAAATCCAATTTCCGGAATGACCGTCGCTACACTTCTTTTAACCTGCTTAATCTTTTTAGTCGTTGGATGGACGGGTGGTACTTATTACGTAACAGCATTATCTGTTGGTGCTATTGTCTGTATAGCGAGCTCTAACGGAGGTGGAACATCGCAAGATCTAAAGACGGGTTACATTTTAGGCTCTACACCTAAATACCAACAAATCGCTATATTAATTGGCGCATTTGCTTCTGCTATAGCGCTAGGTCCTATTCTCATGAAGCTAAATGAATCTGCTACGGTATATGTACCTGCAATTCAAGCTGCTCCTAATGGATTAAAAACAGACGTGTCTATACTGACAGCTGAAGAACAAATCAAAGGACCTCAATCTAAGGATGACACCCATACATACAAAGTATGGCAAAAAACATCCCTCGAAGGCGGAATGCCTGGAAAATACTTAGTTGATTCTACAGGCAAGGCAGTCTGGTACGTCGATCCTGGTATTAATGGTCACTTTACCCGCAGACCAGATGGTAGTGAGGTAAGAAAATTTGATGCACCCAAAGCTACCCTCATTTCCTATATTATAAAAGGTATTCTGGACCGCAAACTACCTTGGGCACTTGTTCTACTCGGTGTAATGATATCCCTTGTATTAGAACTCTCTGGCGTTCCATCACTAGCATTCGCAGTCGGAGTTTATCTACCTATTGCATCTTCTACACCAATCTGGATTGGTGGACTCGTTCGCTGGCTTGTAGACTGGCATCAGCGCAGAAAACTTAAGCACCTAGAGTTAAACGAAGATCAACTTAATGCCGAAGCAGATAAAAGCTCCGGTGTATTATTGGCTTCTGGCTATATCGCAGGCGGTGCGATTGCAGGGATCATCATTGCATTTCTTTCAGGTGTATTAGGACCTATAGATAATGCACTCAATGATTGGTCTACCGCACATAACCCATTCTTTGATGGTCCATATTCTGATGCATTATCGTTAATTCCATTCACGATACTTACCCTACTTCTTTACTTTGTAGGTAAAGAGAAAATCTTATCTACCAAGAAGCGCTAAAGTTATGTCAAACGATAGAGAATTAATTCTTAAGAAAGTTACTGAATCACTTTCATCCCTTCCTAGCAGGGCTTCGCTACCTGAGTATGCAGGTGACCTAGCTGTGATGCGTAAAGTAACCGAGGGAAGAGATTTACTCGAATTATTCTCTGAGCGTATTTCTTTAGTTAACGGCAGCGTAGTTACAAATCTAGAAAAATTACGTGATAGATTAATAGAAGGAAATTGGAAGCATGGTTATTGTGACCCTACCCTTTGGCCAAGCCTAGCACCAATTTTAAGTCCTCATTTTACTGTTGAGACTATTTTTGATCGCACACGAATTGATGACTACGCTTTCGCTGTTACTCGAGCTGTAGGTGCAATCGCTGAAACAGGTACAATTATATTAAATGATAGCCTTACTAGCTATCGATTGGCTGCGCTTACTCCATGGGTGCATATAGCCTACGTTCGAAAATCTGAAATCATGGCAGATATGTCATTAGCCGTCTCTGCTCTAGGAAAAGATCCAAACGTAATCTGGTGCACAGGCTCTTCAAGCACTGCTGACGTTGAAGGTATTTTAATCCGTGGAGTACACGGACCAGGCGTACAAATTGCACTCGTAATAGAGTGATTAAATCCGCTCGTTAATCACGGGGTTAGTGAGCGTGCCGATTTTTTCAATTTCAATTGAGATTGAATCGCCTTCTTTAAGAAATACTTGTGGCTTACGCGCAACACCTACGCCGTGTGGTGTACCTGTGAGTAGCACCGTACCTGGAAGTAGCGTCTTACTTGCACTTAAAAATTCTATAAGTGTTCGAACATCAAAAACCATATCATCGGTATTCCAGTCCTGCATCACGTTCCCATTAAGAATGGTTTTAATTCTTAAAGAATTAGGATTAGGAATTTCATCGGCTGTAACAAGTACAGGACCTAGCGGACAGAATGTATCAAAGCTTTTACCTTGGCAGAATTGTCCACCACCAAGTCGTTGTTGCCAGTCGCGAGCAGATACATCGTTAGCACACGTATAGCCTAAAACATAATCTAGCGCATTCGCTTTTGTCGCATTCTTACACGTTTTACCAATCACTACTGCGAGTTCGCATTCAAAATCTACTTCTGTACTTGGTAGCTTAACAGGAATTTCAATAGGATCTCCTGGATTCTGAAGTGTATTCGTGCCTTTAAGAAAAAGCATAGGACGCTCAGGTACGCCGCGGCCACCCTCTTCAGCATGCTTACGATAATTAAGACCTATGGCTAAAATATTTACAGGTGTAAGTGGTGCTAACGTCTTACCTAGAGTAACCGTTTTATCAGTTACTTTATAACTACCGAATATATCTCCAGTAATTTCACGAGCAGATCCATCTGATTGAATTGCTGCATAGGCAGGACCTTGGGGTGTAAGATGACGAACGATTTTCATGGGGTAAATTTTAATTACTTCGTTTCTGCGTATGCTTCCATGCCAACACAGGAGCATACTAAATTACGGTCACCGTATACATTGTCTACACGTCCAACGGATGGCCAAAATTTGCTTACGCGCGTCCAAGCACTTGGATAAGCAGCTAACTCACGAGAATAAGCACGGTTCCAATCGTTTGAAATAACAACAGCAGCCGTATGCGGAGCACCCTTTAGCGGATTATCAATAGGATCTGCCTCGCCATTTACAACTGCCTGCATTTCGCCATAAATCGAAAGTAAGGCATCACAGAAACGATCGAGTTCGTCTTTTGTTTCACTCTCAGTTGGCTCAATCATCAGTGTTCCAGGAACCGGGAAAGACATGGTTGGAGCGTGATATCCATAATCCATAAGACGCTTTGCAATGTCTTCTACTTCAATTCCGTTCTTTTTCCATCCTCTAAAATCAAGAATACATTCATGGGCAATAAGTCCACGATTTCCCTTATACAAGACTGGGAATCGTGTTTCTAAACGTTTAGCCATGTAGTTCGCGTTTAAAATAGCCGACTTTGTAGCGAGGGTAAGTCCTTCAGCACCCATCATGCGAATATACATCCAAGAGATAACAAGAATGGATGCACTGCCCCATGGAGCGGCAGAAACTGCTCCGAGTCTTTCTCCTTCAGAGGCGTATACCGAAACAACTGGATGATTAGGTAAATGTTTAGCTAGGTGTGCAGCTACTGCAATTGGTCCAACTCCAGGTCCACCACCACCATGCGGGATACAGAATGTTTTATGTAAGTTTAGATGACATACATCAGCACCAATATGCCCTGGAGAAGTAAGCCCTACTTGAGCATTCATATTAGCACCGTCCATATAAACTTGTCCGCCGTGCTGATGGACTAATGAACAGACCTCTTTGATTGAACTTTCGAACACTCCATGCGTTGAAGGATAAGTAATCATCAAAGCAGCTAAGTCTTTCGAGTGTGCTTCAACTTTTGATTTTAAATCAGCTACATCGATATTGCCCTGTAAATCACAAGCCACAGCAACTACTTTGTAACCACATAAGCTAGCACTTGCTGGATTTGTTCCATGTGCGCTCGTAGGAATTAAACAGATGTTTCTTCCACCCTGTCCACGTGCTTCATGATATGATCTAATAGCAAGTAAACCTGCGTATTCACCCTGTGAGCCTGCGTTAGGCTGTAAAGAGACTGCAGCAAAACCAGTGATTTCAGAAAGCCATGTTTCTAAATCTGAAAACAATTTTGCGTAACCCTTAGATTGATCAACAGGAACGAACGGATGAAGCTTACTGAACTGCGGCCATGAAACGGGAAACATTTCACTCGTTGCATTGAGCTTCATCGTACAAGAGCCCAGTGAAATCATCGAGTGACAAAGTGATAGATCTTTCGCCTCTAAACGCTTTATGTAACGAAGCATTTCATGCTCTGTGTGATAGCGCTCGAATACAGGATGCTTTAAGAATTCAGATTTGCGCTCGAATTGAGCATTGGCCGTAGCTGAACTTTGCGCTTTATCAGCCGAAGTTTTCACAGCTCCTTTAAAGAAGGAGATGATCTGTTTAACATCTTCAACGGTTGCTACCTCATCTAAGGAAACTCCAACAGCTGTAGCTGAAACGTGACGTAAATTTACATGATTAGCGAGTGAAGCCGAATGGACTAAGGCTGCATCTACATTACTTACTGTGAGTGTATCAAAGACAGGCTCAGCATTAACACGTGCGCCAACAGCTCTTAAGCCAGAAGCTAATAATTCAGTCAGCCCACGAACACGGCGTGCTATCTTTTTTAATCCTTCAGGACCATGATACACAGCATACATCGAAGCCATCACCGCTAAAAGAACCTGTGCTGTACAAATGTTTGATGTAGCTTTCTCTCTACGGATATGTTGCTCACGCGTTCCAAGGGCTAGACGCATAGCAGGATTACCTTGTGCATCTTTTGATACGCCAACGAGACGACCAGGCATCTGCCTTTTGTATTCATCTTTCGTAGCTAAGAAACCTGCGTGCGGTCCACCAAATCCCATAGGTACACCAAATCGCTGTGCAGAACCTACTGCTACGTCAGCACCAAACTCACCTGGTGGCTGCAAAAGGGTTAATGATAAAAGATCACAAGCTGTGATACAGGACGCTCCTACTTCATGCGCCTTCTTAAAGAATGATGAAAAATCGTGAATCGATCCTGTTGCATCGGGATACTGAACGAGAACACCGAAACATCCAGCATGAGGTGTATACGTTTTATGATCACCTACGACAACGGTGATTCCTACGGGCTTAGCGCGTGTCTTAACAATATCGATCGTTTGCGGAAAACAATTTTCTGAAACGAAAAATTCTGAAGCAGTGCCACCGTCTTTCATTCGGTAACACATCATCATCGCTTCCGCTGCTGCCGTTCCTTCATCAAGTAATGAAGCGTTAGCAATACCAAGGCCTGTTAACTCAGTAACAACTGTTTGGAAATTAAGGAGTGCTTCTAAACGTCCCTGAGAAATTTCTGCTTGGTATGGTGTGTACGCTGTATACCAACCTGGGTTTTCGAAAATGGTTCTTTGAATTACTCCAGGTGTATGGGTTTCGTAATATCCCGTACCAATAAAACTGCGGTACAATTTATTCTGGGACGCAATCGACTTGAGTTCACCAAGCGCTTCACTTTCTGAAGCAGCACTTGGTATATTCAGTGCTCCTCGTCTAATGCCTGCTGGCACTGCTGTATCTATAAGCGCGTCCAGTGAATTATAACCAAGGAAATTCAACATATCGCTAACAGCGCGTGTATCGTCACCTAGGTGGCGTTTTGCAAAAGTATCTTCAGGAGCGAACAAGGATTGCATACGTACAAACGAAGTTAACCAGACTCTTTATTCGCGCAACCGAGAACCCAAAAGAGATTAAGAGATAAGGATTTATTCGGAGGCTAAAATATCATCTACTGACTAACACCGTGGAAAAGCAGGTATCACATCAACTCTTCAAAACCCGAGAACAGCGGGCTGCCTATATTGATAAGTATTTGGCCAAACTTTATCCCAAAACCCCTGTTCCCCTAGATCATAAGGATCCTTACACGCTACTCATTGCGGTACTGCTTTCAGCCCAATGTACGGATAAACGTGTAAACCAGATAACCCCGGCTCTCTTCGAATTAGCTGATACCCCAGAAAAAATGAGGTGGGTTTCTGTAGACGAAATAAGAAAAATTATTAGGCCTTGCGGTCTATCACCCAGAAAATCCCAAGCCATTTCAGATCTTTCAAAGATTTTAGTAGCTAAGTATAATAGCCAAGTCCCTGATAACCAAGAAGATCTAGAGAGCCTGCCCGGTGTAGGCCACAAAACAGCCAGTGTTGTGATGGCTCAGGCATTTGGAGTCCCATCTTTTCCAGTAGATACTCATATTCATAGACTTGCACAACGCTGGAAGCTAACTTCCGGTAAAAATGTTGTTCAAACAGAGAAAGACCTTAAAGCCCTCTTTCCTAAGAATCATTGGAATGCTTTACACTTACGTATCATATTCTATGGCAGAGAGTTCTGTACAGCCCGGGGATGCGACGGCACAACCTGTCCGCTATGCCAAACGCTATTTCCAGGAAGACGTCCCGTTTGTACACGAAAATGACACCAAATTGTGAGCTGAAATCGCTTGCAAGAAGCTAGGCGCTACTGTGTGTTCTCCCTTCCGTTAGTTTAAACAATCAACCTTAAAACCTATAACCATCAAACGATCGCAAGGCGGCCCTTTTGGCCGACCTGTGTCTCGAACGATACATAGATCAGATATATGAGTAATATTAGCGTCTCCCCAAAAGACCTCCTCGATGCAGGAGTTCACTTCGGCCACCAAACAAAGCGCTGGAACCCACGTTCTAAGCCTTATGTTTTCGATCACCGCCAAGGTATCACAATTATCGATCTCAGCAAAACACATGCAGCTTTAGAAAAAGCATGCTCCTTTGTTGAGGACTTAGTAGCTAATGGCCAATCCGTTTTATTAGTTGGCACAAAACGCCAAGCTAAAGAAATCGTTCGCGAAGCTGCAGCTGCAAGCAACATGCCTTACTGTGTTGATCGCTGGTTAGGTGGGACACTCACCAATCACGAAACCGTTAAGCGCTCGATTGCTAAGTACAAGAAGTACCAAGCAATGGAAACTTCAGGCGAAATGTCCAAACTTCCACGTAAGGAAGAATCCGCTATCAAGCGCGAAATGGGCCGTATGCAACGTAACTTCAATGGTATCGCTGATATGGGCGGATTACCAGGTGCTATGTTTGTTATCGACGTAAGCCACGAAGCAATCGCTGTTGCTGAAGCAAAACGCTGCAACATTCCATGTATAGCTTTAGTAGATACTAATTCAGATCCTACGTTAGTTTCTCACCCAATTCCAGGCAACGACGATGCAGTTAAATCAATCCGTATCGTTGTTGAAACAATTTTAGCTTCAATTCAATCAGGTCTCGCTCAACGCGACACACGTCGTGCTCAGCGCGGTGCTGCTGCTGCTGAAGCAAAAGCTCAAGCTGCTGCCGCATTAGCTGCTGCAACAGGTGAAGTAGATCTTTCTAAGGTTGCTCTCCCTGCAGACATCGCTGCTGCAGTAGAAGGCGAAACTGAAGTTGCTGCTGCAAAGCGCAAATCCTCACGTCCTAAGAAAGCCTTAGTAAAGGCTGAATAATTCTAATTATATTCATTTAAGCTCCATGAGCACTATCACTGCACAAATGGTAAATGATCTGCGTGGCCAAACAGGCGCAGGTCTTCTTGATTGCAAAAAAGCACTTACTGAAACCAACGGTAATGTTGAAGAAGCTATCACTATTCTTCGTAAAAAAGGCGCTGCTTCTGCTGCTAAAAAAGCAGATCGTGCAACACGCGAAGGATTAATTGAAAGCTACATTCACTTAGGTGGAAAAGTAGGCGTACTTATCGAAGTAAACTGCGAAACAGACTTCGTTGCTCGTAACGATGATTTCCGTGCTTTCGTAAAAGACCTCTGCTTACAAATCGCAGCAGCAAGTCCACTTTACGTTTCACGTGATCAAGTTCCAGAAGCACTACTTGCCTCTGAGCGCGAAATCGCTGCAGCTCAAGTACAAGGTAAGCCACCAGCAGCTGTTCAGAAGATCGTAGAAGGTAAACTTGAAAAGTTTTATTCCACAATCTGCTTACTTGATCAGCCTTTCGTAAAAGATGCGGAAAAAACTGTGAAAGAAATGTTAACTCACAAGATCTCAACGATCGGAGAAAACATGCAAATTCGCCGTTTTGTTCGCTTCAAGATCGGCGAATAAAATTCGCTTTAAAGCTTTTAGCTAAAACTCACCTCATATGAGGTGAGTTTTTTTATGCCTTGTACGTTGAGTTGCAAAAATAGAACGATGGCGGTATTAATTCATTCATTCAATTTAGCGCATGTCATACGTTCATCAAAAGCCGTCTCAATTTAAAGTTACACGTATCGACATCGTAACTCGTGGCCTTACTAATCGTTGTCCAAATTGTGGAGCATCGAGTTTATTCGAGAAAGGATCGTGGTTTAAAATTAGCAAAGCCTGTTCGGTATGCGGCTTAAAAATTAATCGTGATAATGACGAAGGCTTTTTTCTAGGATCAATGTCCCTAAATTACGGTGTAACAATCATCGGCTACTTAGTACCTGTAGGCCTATTAGCCTATAATGAAATTATTGGCATAACACTCGCGATTTACTTAGCTGTAGCAGGTGCTTTGTTAGTCCCTATTCTTCTATATCGCTCTTCACGCAGTTGGTGGCTGATGAATTATTATTTCTTTCTACCCCACCACTTGCCTGCAAATCACCAGCCAAGTTCTGATATGGGTGATGCGAATACATAAAAAAAGGACGATCCTAAAAAAGAATCGTCCTTTAAGTTAATAAATTAAAAATTAACGCCAGTAACCACGGATATATACATAATATCCGCCGCGGTATGCCCAATGTGCGGCAACATAATTACGATGGTATGCTGGAGGTACTGCCCAGTATCCATTTACCCATACGTAACCTTGCCCATTATATTCCCAGAAACCCGGTACCCAGACTGCATCAGGACGAGGTTGAGCGCCTACAACTTCTGCTTGAGGAGCAGGAGCTGCTGGAGGTGGTTGCGAGTAAACAATTTGTGTACGTGCTTCGCGCTCTGAAGTATAAAGAGTGCCACGTTGATTATCGATACTGTTACCAATTGTGCCACCAGCTATGGCACCAACAGTTCCTCCAATTAAAGCGCCAGCTAAGCCATTATGACTACCGCTATTATTACCGATAATAGCGCCAGCGAGTGCACCAACAGCACCACCAGCAACAGCACCTTGCTGTGTGTTTGGGCCTGTGCCTACGCATCCTGAACACAGGACGCAGAGTGATAAAACAGTAATTAGGTTCGTTTGCTTGCTCATAAAAAATGTGAGTTGTGTAAGCTTATATGTCAGCAAACGTAAGACGGTTGTTCCATCCTTAAAGATGCAAAATTTATTATAAGAATCTATTTAAGTAATTATTATACAATATCTTAGCTATTATATATAAATAATAACTACTTAAGGTCTATAAAACACACGAGGCGCCCTATAAAAGGCGCCCCGCGTGACCTAACACCAAGCAAACCGTAAGAACTACAAACATCATTCTAATATTAATATTAGAGTGATTTACACGTGAGGATAGACGCAGTCTTTTATTAAACGCTCAAAAAATTTGGCTGAAAAATATTAAGTTATGCAATTATCTCTCTATGAGCATCTTGCGTAATATAATCTGGATCCGTTTTATTTAGAATAGTGTTTTTTAGCGGATATTTGAAGGTCTTACCTTCATAATTTCTAAAGACTATTTCTTTGTCGTTAATCGACTCAACGAATTCTGGATTCATCGGCACTTTACCGCCTCCCCCTGGAGCATCTATCACGTACTGAGGAATAGCATAGCCAGTTGTATGACCACGTAGGGCTTTAATAATTTCTAAACCTTTACGGACATCTACTTTGAAATGACTACCACCTGTAATCAGATCCATCTGATACAGATAATAAGGTCTAACACGCATTCTTAAAAGGCGATGAACCAAAGCTTTCATTACATCTGCGTCATCGTTCACACCACGCAACAACACACTTTGGTTTCCAAGAGGAACCCCCGCGAAAGAAAGTCTTTCGCAAGCTGCCTTCAACTCTGCGGTGCACTCTTTGGGATGATTAACGTGAATACTCATCCATACAGGACCATACTTCTTAAAAATATCCGTCAGCTCTGGAGTAATTCTCTGCGGTAAAAACACAGGAATACGAGAACCTATGCGAATGAACTCTACGTGTGGAATCGCACGTAAACGACTTAGCAAATGTTCGATTTTTTTATCCGATAGAAGCAGAGGATCTCCACCTGATAAAAGCACATCTCTAATCTCAGGATGTGCTTCAATATATCGTAAACCTTGCTCGTATTCAGGGTGAAAATTATAATCCTGCGCATTAGAAACGAGACGACTACGCGTGCAGTATCTACAGTAAGAGGCGCAACGATCTGTGACTAAAAATAAAACGCGGTCTGGATAACGATGCACTAATCCTGGAACTGGTGAATGCTCATCCTCACCTAATGAATCTAACTGCTCCTCAGCACTGATAAGCATTTCGTCAGAACGCGGAATAATCTGCCGGCGAATCGGACAATTAGGATTATTGCGATCGATCAGATTAAAAAAATAAGGCGTTACAGAAAGTGCGAGTTTTGTGTTTGCTGCAGCACAACCGATTTTTTCTTCGGGGGTTAAAGTCATGTACTGCTCGAGTTGCTCAGCTGTAGTAAGACGATTCTTTAACTGCCACGTCCAATTATTCCAATCTTCCGCAGGCACATGCTGCCACAAGCCCTGGCCTTCAAACCAATGAGTGCGGTCTTCAGTGTAGGGCATAGTATTACTATATATTCTCAGAGATAGTCATTCTGTCAAACGGACACTTGTAAATCACTGTATTTCAATAACTTATAATTTAAGCTTTTTTGCAAAATACAGCTTCAGTTAAATCGTGTTAATTTAACACTTTTTCTCACAAAACCCTTGGCATATGTGGGTCTCAACTGTTTCGTAATTCTTTAATGTCTGCATTCAAGCCCGCACTCCTCGCACTCGAAGACGGTAGTATTTTTAGAGGCCGAGCCTTTGGCGCTGACGCAACCATCTCTGGTGAATGCGTTTTCAATACGTCAATGACCGGTTATCAGGAAATTATAACCGACCCATCGTATTTTGGACAGATCGTGACTATGACCGGTGTGCAGATTGGCAACACAGGAATTAATGAAGAAGATGCAGAAGCACTTTCACCCAAAGCGAGCGGATTAGTAGTTCGCGAACTCTCTCCTATTGTTAGCAACTGGAGATCTACTATTTCATTAAGTGATTATTTACGTGATAACGGCATTCCCGGCATCAGTGAGATAGACACACGTGCTTTAACTAAAAAACTACGTGTAGATGGGGCAATGAAGTCGTGCCTAACAACACTTCCTCTTAGTGATAAAGAAGCTATCGATCTCGCTAAATCATGGCGTGATATGTCAGGAAGTGATTATGTAAAAGATGTCACGTGCAAGACACCTTATATTTGGCGTTTAGAAGATCCGAAAAATCATAACGCAGCTTATGTTCCTCGTGGTACAACATTAGGGATCTCACAACCACCCGCTGTAAAATACCGTGTAGCTGCATTCGACTATGGTGCAAAGCACACGATATATAGAAAACTTGTTCGTCATGGATTTGAAGTGCTAGTTTTCCCTGCTACATCCACTGCAGAAGAAATCAAGGAGCACAAACCAGATGCTTTATTCTTATCAAACGGACCAGGAGACCCAGCAGCACTTGCTTATATCCACAAGACAGTGACTAGCTTACTACCAGTGCTTCCTACTTTTGGTATTTGCTTAGGCCACCAAATGATTACGCACGCTCTTGGCGGAACAACTTTCAAATTAAAGTTTGGTCACCGCGGCGGAAATCAACCTGTAAAGAATTTAGAAACAGGAAAAGTTTCCATTACAGCTCAGAACCACGGCTTTGCTACAGATCCAAAAAGTATCGAAAAGTCAGGAGCAAAGATTACAGAAGTTAATTTGAATGACGGAACTGTTGAAGGACTACGTCACACAAAGCTTCCTGTATTTAGCGTGCAGTACCATCCTGAAGCTGCGCCTGGTCCTAACGACGCAGACAGTTTATTTGTAGATTTCTACCGCATGGTAGAACAAAGAAAAGCGGGTAAGATTTAATTTAAGAAAAGCTAGCACGATAAAACGTGATCGAATTTTTCTGCATCCTCAATCGTATCAACGCCGATTGAAGGATCGTCTGTTATTCCTACCGCAATTGAATAACCATTTTCTAGAACACGAAGTTGTTCTAACTTTTCAATTACTTCGGTTTTTCCTAAAGGAAGTTTAGCATATGCTTTAAGCAGTGCTGCTTTATAAGCGTATAACCCTAAATGACGAAAACAGGGATTAGCTTTAACCCATGCATCATCAACCTTACCTGCCAAATCTCTTGGATAAGGAATCGGTGACCGTGAAAAATAAAGCGCTTTACCAGCTTTGCCACTTACAACCTTAACTTGGTTAGGGTTATTAAAATCTGCAGCCGTTTGAAACGGTGTAGCTAAGGTGGCCATCTCCGCATCGCCACGAATTAAACTATCCAAAAGCTCTATCTGCTTTGCCGACACAAGTGGCTCATCTGCTTGAACATTAATGACTAAGTCCGCTTTTATCTGCTCGTTAGCTTCTGCTATTCTATCGGTTCCACTGGCATGCAACGAGCTAGTCATAATTACTTTAAAACCAGCCTGACTAAGGCAAACACTCAAAAGTTCATGATCTACAGCAAAATACAAAGGAAATTGGGGTGCTACTTGAGCTATTCTTTCAGCTACCCACAGAACCAAAGGTTTACCTTTAATCTTATGTAAAAGCTTGCGGGGGAACCGACTAGACTCGAGTCGGCAGGGTACTATGATCGCAGTACGGCTCATAAAATAGTATAATGCCTATTAGTTTTTAGGTTGCAAGCAGAGCCCTACTAACGGAATTTCTCGAGCTTTTACATTTACCTGACACCTTCTTAATCACTACTTTAGTACATCAAACCATGGATAAACCAGCTACACCTGCATCAGACCAAAAGCTCGTTAAAGAGCTGATCGTGCAAAATAAAATGGGTATCCATGCTCGTCCTGCGGCTATGATTGTTAGAATCACTAACAAGTTTAAAGCCGAAGTGTTTGTTGAAAAAGAAGAAGAACAAGTAAATGGAAAGAGCATCATGGGTCTTATGATGCTAGCTGCAGCTAAAGGCTCTGTGGTAAAATTTATTGCCTCTGGAGCAGATGCAGCACAAATGCTTGCAGAACTTGAAGCGCTATTCGCTAAGAAGTTCGACGAAGCCTAATAGAATTAAGCTAAACCAAAAAACGCTTTAGCGTTCTTGGTCGTTGTGTCTGCTAGTGTTTCTTTTGAAACGTTAAATAAAGTGGCGGCCGCCTCTGCTGTGTAACTCACCCAGCCCGGTTCATTGGTTTTACCGCGATGTGGCGTTGGGGCTAAGTAAGGAGCATCCGTCTCAACCATAAGTTTGTCTAACCCTTGAGCTAAAAGTGCGGACCTTACGTTATCTGCATTTTTATACGTGATAATTCCTGTGAAGGACGCTCTTCCTCCGCGTTCATTTAATGCAGCCACTTCTTTGGCTCCTTCGCTAAAACAGTGAAACACGACGTTGTTATAATTAACTCCACTTGCATCTATCATCTCTAAGGTTTCGTAGAAAGCACCCCGAGCATGAATAACGAGTTTACAGTTTAACTTACGTGCTAGTTCTAGCTGTATTTTAAATGCACTTTTTTGCCACGTGAAAATTTTATTCGCTTCTATTTCATCTTTAGGAAGATGAAATCTATCAAGACCACACTCACCAAGAGCAACTGGTTTAATAGTGTTTGGCTCTAACCAAAATGCTTCAAGCTGGCTAAGTGAATCAGCCCAAGTCTCTTTGACTGAGCAAGGATGTAGACCAACTGTATAGTACACTTGTCCAGGGTAAGCGATGGCCTGACTACGATTAAACTCCCAGTCATCAACATCTGTGCCTATCGCGATAACTGATAAAACTCCGAGCGCTTTCGCGCGATCTAAGACTGCGCTTAATTCTCCATTTCGCGCATAGGAATCTAGATGTGCATGTGTGTCAATTAAAGCCATGGAAAACAGAATTCCAATCGCAGCATCAAGCCCGCTTGGAAGCAAGACGGTATATTATTTTAGTCTTACAAGAAGTCTACGCACACCTTCAGTCGGAGAATCATCAACTCGGTGTAATGTAAAAGGTGCCTTTTTCGATAATGCGTTAAAAACAAGATCGTGCTTTAAAATATGACCGCTCACACCGACAGGAATTTGTTTCAGACCTTTATCGCCAAATAAAATGTGTGCTACTTGAATTCCTAATTCCAGCAACTCTGTAGCAGATGCTATCACAATTTGTTTTGCTACAGAATCACCCTGATCAATAGCAGCCATAACCGCAGGTGCTAAGCCAGATATCGCACTAGGCGCAGTTTCTATACTATAAAAATACTGAGTTAGTTCAGCTACATCGAAACGTTGAGTATGCTTAGACACAATATCACTGAGGAGTGATTTTTTTGCCCAACCCTGTTTTTCGAGTAAGGCGCGTTCTATACTTCGTTTAGCAATATCATAACCACTACCTTGGTCTCCGAATTTCCAACCAAGTCCGCCTGCATAATGAATTTCATCATTATTTGAACGAGCGGCAATGAATGAGCCAGTTCCAGCATGGATAACTAACCCCGGCTTACCTTCTGTTGCTAATTCAAGTACAGGTACAGAATCTTTTTCTAAAATTATACGACCTAGATCCGTTAATCCGCTCACTACTTGATCCCAGCTCGCAGCACTTCCTGCAACACACAAGAGTGTCGCCTCAGGCTTTTCTGATCCAATATTTGCCTTTTTCTTTAATGTAACGATTGACTCGGTAAGTGTTTTCTTAACCTGATCTACACCAACAACACTAGGGTTAGTTCCTGTTGTTGTATGCTTAGCAAGTATTTCACCGGTTGCATTAATTAAAATACATTCCGTTTTAGTAGCTCCGCCATCAACTCCTATTCGATAAGCCATAATATTAGGATTTATTTCCTGCAAAATGCTGTTCGATTTCTTCTAGCGTTTTACCTTTTGTTTCCGGCATAAAGAAAGCGGCGGTGATAAAGTAAACAACCGTACAACCTGCGAATATAAAAAACAGACTCGAATATCCTAAACGGCCTACCGTCGGTAAAAACACAGCTGCAATACCTGTTGAGACTGCTTGATTAATTAATAACGCTATACTCATACCATTAGAACGAATGCGTGTTGGCATTAGTTCAGACAGCGCAAGCCATACACATACACCAGGACCTACAGCGAAAAATGCCATAAAGCCGTACAAACATACTGCGATAAGTTTTCCGTTACTCTCAGTTGAGACTGGAGTAATTAAAGCATTTTCAATTTTAAGTGGGGCTGTACGTGCTTGATCAAGATCTGAAAAAGGATGCGAAAAGAAAGCGACGACTTTATTGGCAGGAACACAGCCCTCGCGTGTTATAGCAATTGGCTTAGCCGATATGTCATCTGATCTAACAACGGTGGTGGCTGCTCTAAAATCACCGTAAGAATAGATTACAATAAATGAGACAGGCTGATTAGACAGTGTACTGCCTTTAGCACGAAGTAGTTGGTTAGCGGTCTCAGAATTAAAATTTAAGTGTAAACTTTGATCCTGTGTAACGAGTGCTTGAACTGCTTGATTACAATCTACTCGTTTATTTTCAGACGTACGAAACACAAAGCCGCATGTTACGAGTGAAACAATAATACCTGCTGTACCTACTGATAGCAGTACTTTACGTCCTTTACGATCAACGAGTGAAAAACCAACAATCGTTGTTAAGAAATTAACAATTGTTAAAATGACATAACCCCAGTGTGCTTGAACATCTGATAAACCTGCTTGGATTAAAATTGTCGTGTTATATCCAATGATTGAATTAACACCGGTCGCCTGATTACAGGCTAAAATCACACAAGCTAATAGAAAGGGAATAATGTAGCGTTTACTAAAGAGTGAATCGTTACTTCCAGTGTTAGCAGAGCCATGGACTTCAGCTTGAGCAGTAGCAGCCATTTCAGAGAGCTCGATCTCAGCCTGCTCGCTCGTACGTGATTTTAATAAAGCTTTGCGTGCAGCACCAATCTTACCCTTTCGATATAGCCAGCGAGGTGATTCAGTAACAAAAAAAGTTCCCAAGATAAAAAGTAATCCCGGAGGAAGAGAAACCCAGAATATACGCCTCCAAGCTAAATCTTTAAATGCGAGTAATTTCGCTGCATCACCCTCCGCTGCTACACTCGCCACACGGTAACTAAAATACATACCAATAAGTGCTGCAAATACGATACCAAGTGTAAGTAGCCACTGAAAAATACCGGTTCCCTTGCCACGACTTGAAGCGCTTAAACATTCTGCAAGATATAAAGGGACTACTACACCGATTAAGCCTCCGCTAATACCTTGTAAGAGTCTTCCTCCTACTAAAGGAAGATAACCATGTGATAATGCAATGAGTGGAATACTAATTACAAAGAGTACTCCAGAAATTGTCATGAGCGTTTTTCTTCCGATGAAATCTGCAAGCATTCCCGCAAATAATGTAGATATAACACTACCGAGTAAAACAGCTGCGACGATAAAAGATAATTCTCCAGCCGTTAATCCCGATGTTGCTTCAAGATACGGTAATGCACCTGAAATTATGCCCACATCGACACCGAAGAGCAAACCTCCAAGACCTGCTACTAATAATAGAAGCCTATTGTATGTCGTCAGACTAGATGCATTATTCATGGGGTAATAATTAAGAGTACGGAGTTTATAACTTAATATGATTTAAAAATTCTTCTGGTGAAAGTCGTTTAAATGCTTCAATGGCTTCGTATTCAGCTAAGCCAAATCCGTTATAAGACTCAGCTAATTTACTACCACGATCTTCAGCTCGTTGCCAAAATTCACGTTGATCCGTTCCTAAAAATAACGCCTGATCTTTTTGAGTGGCATGTTTAAAGATCGCAGCCCTACGGCGTATAACTTCCTGCGGACTTAAAGGTACAGCCATATCAATTTCATCGGGAGCCCATTCTGCCCATGCACCACGGTAGAGCCATAGTTCTGATTGATTTAACCAGGCTTCATTTTTACTGCGCTCAATCGCTTGACGTAATGCATGTAAACATAACCGGTGTGTGCCATGCGGATCGTCTAAATCACCAGCTGCAAAAATAAGATGTGGTTTTATATTACCGAGGAGACCACACATAATATCCGTATCTTCTTTCTCTAATTTACGATTACGTACGGTACCACTATCATAAAATGGAAGATCTAAGAAATGAAGCTTCTCTGCAGAAACTCCACATACACGCGCAGCAGCCAGTGCTTCATTACGGCGAATAAGTCCTTTCCATTTCCACACTTCAGCTGAAGGCTTAATTTGTCCTGTCGATTCAAACTCAGAGCATAAATTTTTAACTGTCTGCTCAGTTTGCTTAGAAACAATTCCTACATCTTTTGAAAAAGATAAATATCTCCATACAGCCTCATCATTAACTGCAGTCGCACCTGATACTTGGTACGCTATATGAACCTCATGACCCTGGTCCACAAGTCGACATAATGTGCCACCCATAGAGATAACATCGTCATCTGGATGGGGTGAGAAAATGACAATACGTTTTGGAAAAATTTCTGCCGATGAAGCTTTAAGTGGACGTACCGGTGCATCACCTGGACGAGATTTTTTGGGATCACGTCCACCAGGCCATCCAGTAATGGTATGCTGCATTTGATAAAAGCCTGCCAAATTTGCATCATAAGCAGACCCATGAACACGAAGCATATCTTGAAGACCGTTTTCGTTATAATCTTCGTTCGTAAGTTTTAAGATAGCCTTATTTTTTTTCTTCGAAAGCCAGAGGATCGCACGGCGCGTCATGCGCTCATCCCAAGTAAGTCCCTGCTCTTCCAACGGACCAACTAGCCAAGGTGTGCGGTTGCGTGTCAGCTCGCTAGATGCTGCGTGGTCTAGTACAAATTCAGCACGGTCATGTTCTTGAAGAAATGAAGCGGGAATTTGAGGACTTGGTTCATTTTCTATAGCTGCTTTAATTACAGAAGCTTTGTGCTGACCTAGAGCGAGCAGTATAATGCGTTTTGCATCTAAGATTGTCCGTACTCCCAGTGTAATCGCAAAACGAGGTGTATGCTCTTCGCCACCAAATGTTGCAGCCGCATCACTACGTGTCATTGCATCTAGAGCAACTAAGCGTGTGCGAGACCGTGAAGCACTTCCAGGTTCATTAAAACCTATATGGCCTGTTCTACCAATACCGAGTAACTGTAAATCAATACCACCAGCCTGCTTAATTAAGTTTTCATAGTCACGGCAGTGCTTATCAACATCAGAACTGATAACTGTACCGCTAGGTATATGAATTTGAGATGCAGGAATATCTAGGTGATCGAATAAATGCACCTGCATAAAATGATGATAACTATGAATATCATCCGGCTTCATAGGATGATATTCGTCGAGATTGAACGTGATAACGTTAGAGAAACTCAATCCCTCCTCTTTGTGAATACGTATAAGTTCTGAATAAACACTCAAGGGTGTAGAGCCAGTAGCTAAACCTAGTACTACTTTGCGCTTCTCTTTCTGCCCCAACTTAACCAAGTCTGCAATTTCACGAGCTACTGCACATGAAGCTTCATCACTTCCTGCAAATACAGCAACCGAGGCACGCTCAAAGCGACTTGGAGCGAGTGTTTTATAAACAAGCTTGGGTTTTTGAGCTAAGGTAAGTGTAGACATCGTATACTCTAGTTAGATCGGATCGTATCTTTAGAAAGATTTATTCTTATGATAAAGAAACTCTCCTTTTATAGGTATAGCAGAAATGATGATGTTTTTAACGAAAACGATTACCGTTATTTCTCAATTTTAACCGCGTTAATTAAATTCTCTACAGATGGGATTATAGCTAGTCTTACGTTATTTCTTACTTCGCTATCTAATTTCAATCGTTTAAGAGCCATTTGCTTCCAAGCCACTGATGCAATTTGATCATGTTTAATATAGTTAATCGCTTCCAATCCCAATGCAGCCGCATCGTTGAGTTGATAAGCTAGAGTTGCAGCATCAGATAAAGCAGGAGAGGTGTTCGAGATCTTTAATATAAGTGAAGCTGAACTTTTCCACTTAAGTAAATAAAGTGTTATTGAATAGCTAGAGGCTTCATTAAATGTTTTTGCATCTAAGAATGATTTAACTTTATACGAAAAATGTCTTTGTATTTTGCCATCCACTCTTACTACATCTGGAAATGTATTTAGTGGTGTGTATGAAGTTATACCTTTACGCGGTAAGCCTGATACAGGTTCACATGCATCAACAAAATTTTCTAAAACCTCCAAAGGTGATTTACTGTGCTCAGAGCCTATGAGATGTTCAAGAAGTTGCCTTACATATTTTTTGTGCTGTGTGCCAACTTCATCTAAACGTAAATCTATGTAATCCAATCTGCGGTACATGTCATCTACGTCTTTAGTAGCTTGAGAGGACCAAAATCGTTCTGCGATTGCTGCTGTTCTTGGCCATATACGTGAATCTATCGTTTGTGAATTTACAAACTCACTCCACATAGTCGCCTCTCCTCCCAATACATGTCCAGGATTACCAACCGACCCCTCAGGTTCTGGATCTGTTTGATAATGCGTATCTGTTTTACGTTGTAGATCGATGTAGTAATTGTGCGCACGTATAACATCATAGCCCTCTTTGGTCGCTTTACTAATATCACCCTCTCCACGCCATGTTTCGATTACATCACGATGGGGTAAATCTGGGTTTAATATTTCATCCCAGCCAATCATGCGCTTATTATAATGATCTAGGATTTTACCAACACGTTGATTGAAATATGTCTGAAGTCCTGAATTATTTTTCAATCCATGATCTTTAATAAATTTCTGTATGGATTCGCTTTTTGTCCACTGTATACCGTTATTCTCGTCACCACCGATGTGGAAAAATGGATCTGGAAACAAAGTTGTTACCTCATCTAAAACGTCGTTCACTAAAGAATAAACTGCTTCATTTGTTGGATCAAAAACTGGATTAAACCCTCCCCATCTTCTTTCCAAAATTACAGGCTCAGATCCCGTTGTTAATTCTGGATGTGATACAAGCCAACTTACAGTATGAGAAGGCATATCTAACTCTGGAACGACACGAATTCCCCTTTCTGCAGCATAGGATACAATATCTTTTATTTGCTGTTGAGTATAGAACTTACCATCTGATCCTTGGGCGGTTAACTCTGGATGACGTTTAATTTCTATACGAAAACCTTGATCTTCTGTTAAGTGAAAATGTAGTACATTTAATTTAACCAAAGCCATAGCATCAAGATTGCGGTATATCACACCCACTGGCATAAAATGTCTTCCTGTATCTATAAGCAGTCCACGCCAAGAAAACCGCGGAGCGTCCGTTATAGCTAAACCTGGCAGATACCAACCTTGTTTATCGCTAGCGAGTAATTGCTGAACAGTAGAAAGCCCTCTAAGAACACCAATTTCATTAGTAGCATGCAAAACAGCGTGCTTAGAATTAATATCTAGTGAATAAGACTCATCTGCAGAAACAGCGGGTATTTCTGGACTTAATGAATCACAGCTAATTACGAGGGCAGCTTTAGATTCATCACTCTCAACGACTTTAGTTTCTACCGACGTTCTCGTTTGCCAAGCATTTGCTAAACGTTCAGTGGCATGCTGTAAACGAGCACTTGATAATTTACTGTAGTGAACCGTAAGTGATTTGCCTACAGGCAAACGAAATCCATTTAAAGTAACATGCTGAGGCAAAGGCATAATATCAATTGGTGCATCAGCATTGGCGCTTTGAGCGCATAGAAGTGAAACTAGAAGCAGTCCCAAGAGATTACGTATCATATTATTTAGGGGTATCATGTTATCTTATGCTCGCATGTAAAAAATTAAAATGTCAGAATTGATTAAGTTTTTAACATTTATGCCAACGCTTTCAAAGAAGCAAGGTCGAGGCCTAGAGCGTCTATGTACGCTTTTACCCTCACCACTAACCCCACTTCATGGAAGACGTGGCGCTCCACTCGCTTTACCGGATAACATTATTTGCTTTTGTCGAAGAAACTCAAGTGACCTTAATAGGCCTGAGCGCGGGAGAGCACTTCATAATAGATATGTACTTATCTTAGCCCTAGAAACACCCGTAAATGTTTGCATTGATGATCGCGTAATTCGCTTAAAACCAGATGAAGGGGTTTTAATACTTCCGTTCCAATTTCATGATTACACAGAAGCAGCCCAGAAAAATCTAAAGTGGCTATTTATAACGTTTGAACTTTTTGAAACAGGCAGCCTAGAAGCACTTAAGTATAGACCATTCAAAGTTACCCAGGGTGTTTACAAAGCTGCTACGGATCTGGTGGAGGCCTACTTGGGAAAGTTTGACTCAGAACTTGTGTCCCTGCTTTTAGGTGTACTCCTGTCTCGCATTCGTCAAGCAGACCCTATTAAGAGACGTCATAAAACACTCTCCGGTTCTCCGCGTTTGATTATGCAAGTTGACCGTTTAGCTAGCAATGCTTCCACGGCACCAAGCATCAAGTGGCTTGCAAATGAATTAGGCATTAGCAGCAGTCATTTGCGTGCTCGTTTTAGAGCATCGTGTGGCGTTTCAATCGGAAAACACTTACGAAGTTTACGATTAGAAAAGGCATGCGGCCTACTACGCATGAGTCAAAATAGGGTAACTGAAATAGCCGAAAGCTGCGGCTTTACATCAATTTATAGCTTTAGTCGCGCCTTTCACGGCACATATGGCATATCTCCTTTGCAATACCGAAGAGCAGATCGCGACCTTACAAAAAAACGCTAAGCATGAGGCATTTAATTCTTAATTTAGAAAAATTAGGCGTACAACGAGACAGAGTAAAACTACTCACTAATATTGATTGGAGTATTAATACGGGAGAGCACTGGGTTATATTAGGAGCGAACGGCAGCGGAAAATCATCCCTACTTAAAGTACTTACTGGCTATCTCACACCAACCTCTGGTTATATATCTGTACTGAACAAAATCTACGGAGAAGCGGACTGGAGAGAGTTGCGTTTAATGGTGGGTATAATTACCCATTCGCTACAATCCTCTATACCCTCTGGAGAAATAATATTAGAAACCGTAATTAGTGGTCTATACGCACAGTTAGATCTGTGGAAGAATCCAACACGTAAAGATATCCAAGCAGCGAAGCATTTAATAAAAAAAGTTGGCCTATCTGGTCTAGAAAAACGCCCCTGGTCTTTTTTATCTCAAGGCGAACGTCAACGCGTTCTCATTGCACGCGCCCTAATTAATAACCCAAAACTACTAATTCTAGACGAGCCTTGCGCAGGTTTAGATCCAATCGCCAGAGAAGATTTCCTTGATTTAATCGATGGTCTTTCAAAACAAAAAAATGGCCCTACTCTTGTTTTTGTAACCCATCACGTTGAAGAAATTTTACCGAACTTCACTCATGCATTAATTCTAAAGAAAGGCCGTGTTTTTTCTCAGGGTAAAATTAATGCTTTAATTTCTTCTGATACCCTTAGCAAAGCCTTCAATTCAAAATTAAAAATAACAAAAAAGGCCAAGCGTTATCGCTTGGCCTTTTAGCTTAATTATTTCTGTGCCATCACTTCGCTTAAAAAGAGCTTCATATGATCCCAGGAATGCCGATCCGCTGCTTCATTGTAAGCTATTGCACCAGATAGTCCATTCGCAGCTGCCAATGCAGTTGCTTCAGGATTTGTGAATGCATGTACAGCTCCAGCATAACTTATAAATTGATAATCAAACTTTCCTTCGTTCATTGATTTCTGAAAAGCCTCGATGTCTGTTTTTTTAACAAACGGATCAACAGCACCATGGCAGATAAGAATCTTCGCTTTATTTTTTGTAACAGCATCACTTGGAACTGGGGCGAGGCCGCCATGAAAACTTACAATTCCAACCAAAGGAGCTCCAGAGTATGCTAAAACTTGTGAGATAGTGCCACCAAAGCAATATCCTATAGCAGCTACACGAGATGAATCTACGTAGTCGCTTTTAAGAAAAGTAGTTAATCCAGCCTGTGCTCGTTCAGCCATGAGTGGCTTACCATAGAATGGAGCTGCTAAGGCTCCTGCCTCTTTAGCACTTCTAGTAACAACGCCTGCACCATACATATCGGCAACAAATGCAACATAACCTAATGATGCGACCTTCTTTGCTCTATCTTTTACATAGTCATTCATTCCCCACCATTCGGGAAAAATAATTACGCCTGGTAGTTTTGTTTTTCCAACAAGACTGTCATCGTACGCTAGTACCCCCTCAAGCTTTACACCATTATGCTCATAAGCTACTGCTTGAGAAATAATTTTAGCATGCATGTTTGTACTCAAAGATAGTGTTATAACTGCAACAATTAGTAAAAAGCGTGTTAGTTTCATATAAAGGATAAAATCCAAATTTAACTTTTCGTCAAATAAGTGTAATTTTTGATTAACAAGCCTATACTGATGCCTCTTGCGAAATTCTTAATTAATCATAAATTTAAAAAGATATGAGTACTGCTGTAAAAATTTTGCTTGGTGTTATTGGCTTATTCGTAGGTCTTGTCGTTATACTTATTGTATGGGCAGTAAGCTCATACAACGGCATGGTTTCGCTACAACAGGGTGTTGATGGACAATGGGCCCAAGTACAAAACGTTTATCAACGCAGATCTGATTTAATACCTAATCTCGTAAGTACAGTTAAAGGAGCCGCAAATTTTGAGAAGTCTACTCTAACTGCCGTTACCGAAGCCCGTGCTTCTGTTGGACGAGTACAACTGCCAAACGGAACAGCTCCAAATGATCCAAATCAACTCGCTGCTTTTGATAAAGCGCAGGGGCAACTAGGGAGTGCCCTGTCACGCCTTTTAGTTGTTTCGGAGCAATATCCACAACTAAGAGCGACAGCAAATTTTAGAGATCTTCAAAGTCAGTTGGAGGGAACAGAAAATAGAATTTCCGTAGAGAGAGGCCGCTTTAATGAAGTTGTGCAGGCTTATAATACCACCATTCGTAGTTTCCCTGGAGTGATTCTAGCAGGCATGTTTCATTTTAACGCAAAGCCTTACTTTACAGCTACACCTGGTGCTGAAACACCACCTAAAGTTGATTTCGGAAACTAAGCTTCTTTTATCTAAGAAGCTATGCCTCTTTTGAGCCGATTATTTATTATTTTAGCTGCTTGTATCGGCTTCACTGCTCTTAGTGCGGCGGAAGTACTCGTTCCAAGTCCAGAATCATATTTCCATGACGAAGTTGGTGTCATTGATCAAACAACCGAGAACGCTATCAATTCCAAATTAGCTGACTACGAACGCGCAACTTCAAATCAAATTATTGTTGGTATTTACAAGCACATGCAGTCAGACAACTCGGTTGCCGACTACTGCACGCGCGTTGCACAATCTTGGGGCGTCGGCCAAAAGGGTCACAATAACGGAGCTGTCCTTTTCGTATTTGTAGATGATCATAAGTTATATATTTCAACAGGTTATGGCTTGGAAGGCTCTCTACCCGATGCTCTCTGTCATCGAATTATTGAAGAAGAAATCACACCTTACTTTAAAAAAGGAGATTTCAAACACGGAATAATTTCAGGCTTAAATGCGATTATTAGCGCAACGCGAGGTGAATACAAAGGGAGTGGACACACAGTAAGTGATGACAAAAATCTAAGAGACTCTATTGGCCTCATTCGTCTTTTTGTTATTTTTATTTTTCTCGTTGGTTACTCCATCGTTCGTAGTCGCCAACATGTTTCATATAGTCGCACAGGACGCGCTTCATCTTGGGGCAGTGGCCCTTGGATATTTCCTAGTGGCGGTGGAGGCTTCTCAGGAGGTGGCAGTAGCGGAGGTTTTTCGGGTGGAGGTGGCAGTTTTGGAGGAGGTGGAGCAGGAGGCTCCTGGTAACGCACTATGAAATGGCTATTTTCTAATCCCGCATCTGTTGATCATAAGTCTGTAGTGGAGGCGATCCACGCTTGTTCTCTTAAAACATCGGGTGAAGTACGTGTCTTGATAGCTAGACATAAAGCACCTAACCCAGTGGAAGCTGCGCAGAGACATTTTACTCGTTTGGCTTTAGATAAAAATCCAAATCGTAACGCGGTGCTTATTTTCATAGCTCCAAGATCAAAGACCTTTGCGGTAATTGGCGATAAAGCAGTACATGACCTATGCGGCGATATCTTTTGGTCCGAATTGGCTCAAGCAATGACTACCTACTTTAAAAAAGGCGAATTTACCTCAGGGCTAATTCACGGAATTGAACGTGCAAGTGAACTTCTTTCTGTCCATTTTCCGGCCGAAAAAAATAAAAAGAACGAGTTGCCCGATAAGGTAGAGGATGTTGACTAGATACTTTTAATACCTTGTCTAAAAAACCACCACTTCTTCCCTTTGAAGCACTAAGTCGCGTTCTGCGTACAGCACGCATGAATGGCACTGTAACCCTAGCTATAGCGGGTACCTTTGCCTTAATATCTGCTTCAGATCATGACTATATAGGCACAACTATTGGCCTAGCTATTGCAGCTGCAGGCGCAATGGAGCTTCACGGCCTAACCGTACTCCACAACCGAGAAGAGCGCGGCATCTCTTGGCTAATATGGAGTCAGTTTGTACTAATGACACTAGTCCTGGGTTACGCTTATTTTAAAATTACACATCCTCCTATTGAAGAGTTAAGGGCTAGCTTCAATACTTTATATTCTGCTGAAAAAATGGCTGAGCTTAAAAAAGCAGAAGAGCAATTGGGACTATCGGATGATCAACTTCTCAAACTGCTCAATTCATTTACGTGGGGTCTTATTGCTTTGGTTACGCTTCTTTATCAAGGCGGCATGATGATTTATTATAGCCGCAGAAGAAAGGCCGTGAACGAAGCGCTTCAGCTAGAAGACTGATGTGCAAAACTTGCAGGTTTAAAGCCTGTAATATAAACTACGGTTATGTCTAAAGATCGTTATATAGAGGCAAAACAAAAGTGGGCAGAGAAACAAAAATCTCTAGGCCGCACTGCTCGTGCTGTTCGCTCTGTAGATCGGCTACCACCAGGACAAAAACTAACCACCGGTTTCCCTGTATTGGATCTAGGAGTTCAGCCAAATATCCCCCTAAACGAATGGAAGTTAGCGATAAATGGACTGGTCGAGAAACCGGTTACCCTTTCATGGGAAGCTTTTAATCTGCTACCTCAAGTAGAAGACATTAGCGATTTCCACTGTGTAACGACTTGGTCTAAATATGATTGTAAATGGAAAGGCGTAGCCTTCACAACACTCTACGAATTGGTATCACCTAAAACAGACGCTCAATTTGTATATTTTACTAGTAATGACGGTTACTCGACTAATGTACCTTTAGAAAAATGTTTAGATGATGATGTTCTTATTGCTACATCATTTAATGATGAACCTCTTGCGCTAGAACACGGAGCGCCAGCTCGAGTCATAATTCCAAAACTCTACGCATGGAAAGGTGCTAAATTTGTTAGCGGCATTACTTTTTTAAATGAGGATAAATTAGGATTCTGGGAAGTACGTGGCTACTCAAACACGGCTGATCCTTGGACTGAAGATCGGTACGCATAAAGCCATGCGAAGACTCGATCAACTATTGTCTAACTTAGGTTACTGTTCTAGAAGGGAAGCACGTGAGTGGATTGAACAAGAAAGAGTAAAAATAAAAGGCACTCCTGCGAACGATCCTGGGCAACGCTGCAACGAATCAGATGTTACGATTGATGATCTTCCGTTAGACAATCCAAATGGTTTACTTTTACTCCTTAATAAACCGCTTGGACACGTATGCTCACATGATATAAATGAAGGAGTTCGTGTTTACGACTTACTTCCTTTACGTTGGCAACAACGCAACCCCCAAGTAACCAGTGTCGGCAGACTTGATCAAGATACTACAGGTCTAATTTTACTTACTGACCAGTCGATACTCGTTCACAAATTAACGTCTCCCAAACACAAAGTTCCAAAAGTTTACCGAGCAATATTGGATCGTAGCGTTAAAGAAGCAGACCGCATCAACATGGTAGAGGTTTTTGCATCTGGAAAACTTATCTTGTCTCAAGAAAAAGAACCGTGCTTACAAGCAGATCTAAAATGGTTAGATGATAAAACAGCGGAGCTCACACTTACCGAAGGGCGTTACCACCAAGTGCGTCGCATGTTCGCCAGCCAGGGCTACACAGTTGTGGGACTACATAGAACTAAATTTGGTTCACTTGAACTGGGTTCGCTTGCTTTAGGTGAATGGAAACTTTTGCCATTAGATCAAACTTTCGTTTAATTTTAAACTACCGCAGCATGAATCGTCGTCATTTTATTAAAACAATTTCAGCCGTAACTGCGGCAGCAAGCTTTCCTCAATTATTGCGAGCAGATAAAGGATATGCTGCTGAATGGCCGCTTGCTACAACCACATATGGAAAAATTCGTGGTTATGCTCATGGATCAGTTAGTGTATTTAAAGGAGTTCCCTACGGTTCATCCACTGCTGCATTTCGATTCCAAGCTCCTCGTGCGCCAGTACCTTGGTCTGATACAAAAATCACAACTGAGTTTGGTCAAATGGCTCCTCAAAAAATTGAGCTATCGACGGTAGATTCGTTTTATCCAAAACCTAAAAAAGATAATGTTATTGGAGAAGATTGTTTAACATTAAATCTTTGGACTCCCGGTTTACGTGACGACGGAAAACGTCCTGTAATGGTATGGCTACACGGAGGTGGCTACTCAGGATGGTCGAGCAATGTTAATTTATACGACGGAGTTAATCTCTGTAATCGTGGAGATGTTGTTGTTGTAACACTCAATCACAGGCTAAATGGCTTTGGATATTTATATCTTGATGGAATCCAAGGCGCTCATCTCCCTTCAACCGCAAATGCAGGAATGCTAGATATTGTTTTAGCGCTTCAGTGGGTAAAAGATAACATAGCAGAATTCGGTGGAGATCCAGATAAGGTAACTTTGTTTGGTCAATCAGGCGGAGGTGCTAAGTGTGCAACACTCATGGCTATGCCAGCCGCAAAAGGATTATTCCACCGTGTGATTACAATGAGTGGCCAGCAAATCACTGCGCGTACTCAAGAACACGCTACAGAAACTACCTTACGTGTATTAAAAAAATTAAACCTATCTGCAGCACAACTCGGTGAGCTATACAAAGTTCCTATGCAAAGTTTAATTGGAGCAATGCATAACGAAACTTGGGGCCCCGTCATAGATCCAGCTACACTTCCTCACGATCCTTTTTCTCCACATGCATGTGAGCTGGGTAATTCAATTCCTATGATCATGGGAAATACCCATGATGAAACAACGTATTTAATTGGCTCAAAAGATCCCTCGACCTTCGAACTATCGTGGGATCAAGTACCAGAAAAACTATCACAACATGTCGGTACTTTTATAGGTAAACTAGATCCAAAACAGATCGTAGCTTCTTACCGCTCTTGGTATCCTAAATATTCACCAAGTGATGTATTTTTCTCGGCATCAACAGCAGCAAGGTCTTGGCGCGGTTTTGTTATTCAATCAGAACGCAGAGCGAATGATGCAAAAGCGGCGACCTACCTTTATCAACTCGATTGGAAGTCACCAGTAGATAAAGAAAAGTGGCGTGCAGCTCATACCTTAGATGTTCCACTTGCTTTTGATAATATAAACTACGGTCAATCCATGACTGGCCTAAGTCCTTACGCTCAACATATGGCAGATATGGTAAGTGAAGCATTCTTAAGTTTTGCAAGAACTGGAAAGCCTGCCTCTCCAACCCTACCACACTGGCCTAAATTTGACCTAGCGAAGCGACAAACTATGATTTTTGATACCGTCGCACGCATTGATTCTGACCCACGCAACCGTGAACGTAAGCTATTCGAGCAGGTAAGCTATACCCAACCAGGAACCTAGACTATATATAAGTTATTATATAGTAGCAGGTTACGCATAGTTTAAAGTTTGGTGCATAGTTTTAACACGAAAATCTGCCTCAGTTACTTGCATTTTGGATAATTAGGTACCTAATTACTATTTTCAACTTTTCTAAGATGAGCACTACGCATTCAACGTCGCATCAAACTCATAGCACGAACTCACCAAAGTCGGATATGAAAAAACGTAAAACCGTAGCTGGATTAATTGCTACCGTTGCACTTCTGATAGGTGGATACTACGGCATTCGTCATTTATCTTTCACTTTAAGTCACGAACAAACAGATGACGCTCAAATCGAGAACGACATAAGCCCTGTATTACCGCGTATATCTGGGTTCGCAACAAACATACTCGTTAAAGATAATCAAACCGTTGAAGCTGGCCAAACTCTCGTAGAAATCGACAACAGAGAACCTAACTTAAAAGTAGAGGCTGCAATGGAAGCAGTTGGTGCAGCAAAAGCAGCACTCGCAACAGCGAATGCAAGTCTTATGAATGCTAAGGCAAGTTCTGCTGTTGCAAAAGCAAACGTCACATCAGCATCAATTAAAGAACAAAAAACAGCCTCTGATTATGCTCGTGATCAAAACCTAGCTGCTACCCATGCGATAACTGAGCGTCAGCTTAGTGACTCAAAAGCTGCAGCAGATTTAGCTAAAGCAAACCTTGAGGCAACTCGCCGCCAATCAGAATCAGCATTTACAGAAGTAGCAGTAGCTTCGTCTCAAGTTCGTCAGGCACAAGCAATGGTACGCCAAAGAGAGTCAGATCTACACTTCGCTCAATTAGAACTTTCATACACTAAAATTACAGCCCCAATAAGTGGTACCGTATCCCACAAAGCAGTTGAGCCAGGACAATACGTACAAGCCGGCCAAACTCTCATGTCTATTGCTTCGAATAATAATGCATGGGTAATTGCAAATTTTAAAGAAACTCAAGTAGCCCGCATGCAAGCAGGTCAACCAGCTGAATTTATAGTGGACGGCTACAATGGTAAAGTTTTCCACGGAAAGGTAGACTCTATATCTCAAGCAACAGGAGCCCGTTTTGCTCTATTACCTCCCGACAATGCGAGTGGTAATTTTGTTAAAGTTACTCAAAGAGTTCCTGTTAAAATCGTCGTTACAGATCCTATTGATCCCGATCATCCACTCAGAGCTGGCATGAGTGTAGATGCAGCGGTTCAAATAAAACCATAATACTAGTCTAGGACTGCCCATTATGGCCGAGACAGGATTTCGTAAAATAATTATCACTTTCACGGTGGTGATGGCAGCTATCATTGAATTGATCGATACCTCCATCGTGAATGTAGCACTGACCAACATCAGTGGTAATATAGGCGCCACACTAGAAGACGTCGCCTGGGTGGTTACCTCATACGCAATCGCAAATGTTATCATAATACCGATGACAAGTTTCTTTGCCGCGTTATTTGGCAGAAGAAACTACTACATGGGATCAATTATTCTTTTCACCCTAGCCTCTATGGCCTGCGGACAGGCTCATACTCTTTGGGAACTTGTAGCCTTTAGGTTTATACAAGGCATAGGTGGAGGCGCTCTACTCTCAACATCTCAAGCAATTTTATTTGAAACATATACGGTAGAACAACGCGGCTTTGCCTCTGCGATCTTTGGTATCGGTGTTTTTATAGGTCCTACAATTGGACCTACCGTTGGTGGTTGGATCATCGATAATTATTCATGGCCCTGGATATTCTACATTAATATGCCTATTGGTATACTAGCGGTAGTTTTGTCTTATCTGTACGTAAAGGAACCAGCACACGTACGAGCAACACACACTATTGATTGGACGGGAATTGGTTTATTAATCACAGGCCTGGGAGCTCTTCAAACCGTACTGGAACGTGGTGAAGCAGAAGATTGGTTCTCGGCAAAATATATTATAGTCCTAACACTTGTAGCTGCAGCCTGCTTAATTAGCTTTATTATTCATGAGCTAAAAACAGAGCATCCCGTAGTAGATCTTCATGTGTTAGTAAAAAGCAGATCCTTAGCTACGGCTGCGACTCTAACTTTCGTTCTAGGTTTTGCACTCTTTTCAACGGTTTTCATAGTTCCTGTTTTTGCACAGCGTTTGCTTAACTTTACCGCACTGCAAACCGGCATGTTATTTTTGCCCGGCGCTGGCGTTGCTTTAATTATACTTCCCGTAATTGGTAAATTGCTCACAAAAGGTGTGCCTTCACAACTACTTATTATTGTAGGCTTCTTAATTGTAGCGCTCTTTGCAGGCATGCTTGCTAATTTAAATTTAAGCGCAAATGCAGATCAATTTTTTTGGCCAGTCATTTTACGAGCAATTGGATTAAGCTTAATGACTATACCATTAACTCAACTAGCCGTATCTGGTTTACAAGTTAAAGACATTCCACAGGGAGTCGCGTTGAATAATATGATGCGTCAAGTAGGTGGTTCGTTTGGTGTCGCATTAATTAATACATTCATTGATCACCGAATTGTCGCTCACCGCACAGCTCTTGTAAGCCACATGAGTGAAGGAGGATTTGCAACTCAAGCTCGTCTCAATGCAATTACTCATGGACTAATTGCACACGGAGTGAGCACCTGGGAGGCTTCTCGCAAAGCTTTAGGAATCTTGGAGTTCACGGTTCAACGCCAATCTGATTTATTAAGCTATATCGACGCATTTAGAGCAGTATCCATAATTTCCATTATTTGCGTGCCTATTATTTTCTTGGCAGGAAAAACGAAAAAGCCAACAGCAGCAAAAATCGCTGCTGCTGCAAATGAATCACATTAATTTTTTGTTATGAGAATCTTATTAGCAACACTTGCTTCAGTAATTGGTATTAGCCTAACAAGCTACGCTCAAGATAGCCAACAGGGAATGACACTTTCTCAAGCCATCTCTGCAGTTTTAGAGCGCTACCCAAGCCTTGACGCTGCAAAAGCTGAAATCGATGCTGCAAATGGCCGTACGACTCAAAGCGAGTCAGAGCATTTGCTACATGTTTCTGTTAATGCTCAATACGCATATCTTTCTCTTAGACCTCACATAGCCATACCTTCGTTTCCATCGCTTTACGAATCGGTAAGTAACAGCTACAATGCAGGAATAACTGCCCAGCAACTCTTGTGTGATTTCGGCAGAACTGACGCTATCATAGCATTAGCTCACTCTGGAGAAATTTCTGCACGTGATGCACTCGAACAAGCACAGCATCAACTAGGCTATGAAGTAATTCAAAATTTTTATAATGTGCTATTACTTCGCTCTTCTGTAAACGTAGCTGATGAAGAAATTAAAGCTCTTGAAGAGGCTCAACGCGTTTCAGAACAAAAATTAGGCGGAGGTACAGCAACCCGTTTTGATGTGCTATCAACCCAAGTTCGTTTGGCCAACGCTAGAAACCAAAAAACTAGCCTCGTAGCTTCTCTAGAAAAACAAGAATCTCGTTTTCGTCAGCTCTTAGGTTTAGATCCACAGGCTCCTATCTTTTTAAGCGGTTCTTTTAATAGTAATTTAAGTACACCAAACTTAGCCGAATCTATAGCTGAAGGTATCGCTAACCGTCCTGAAATGAAACTAGCAAAAGATTATGCATCAAGTGCTACAATAAAACTCGATGTGGCTAATAAAAATAATCGTCCCGTGCTAAACGCAACAGGAGCTGCACTTCTTCAAGATAATCAAATGCCTAGCCTGTATTCTAATCGTACCTATTTTGAAGGTGGTATTAATCTATCCGTTCCAATCCTAACAGGAAAAAGACTTGAGGGTGAAAAGATTGAAGCTCGTGCTCAATTGCGTGCAGCTGAAGCTAAAGTATCAGAATTGAACCGTGTAATAGCTACGGATGTATCAGACGCTATTAGCGATTTAAAGGCTGCTCTTAGCCGTATTGAAAGCGCTGACATGCTTGTTAAAGAAGCCGAGGAAGCACTTGTATTAGCTAAGTCGCGCTATGAAAACGGTGTAATCACAACATTTGAATTATTAGATGCACAAAGTAATGCACGTGCCGCAGAACTATCACGCTTACAATCTCGTTACGATTGCACGATAGCTCAAAAAGCACTGGAACGTGCAATAGGACTAGCACCTAAGGCTTAACGCGCAAGGATTGACGCCTTAATTATGCCGTGATTTCCTACCGATTATGTACACGATCATTGGAGGAGATGGAAAAGAATACGGTCCTGTTACTAAAGAACAGATCTTAGCCTGGATTGCCTCCGGAAGAGCTAATCTAGATACGCTTGCAAAAAGTGAGACTTCTCTAAGTTGGACCCCTTTACGGGAATATAGTGATTTTTCATCCAACGGATCGGATTCATCTGGATCGAGTGCTCAATCAGCTCAAGGAACTACAGGTATACCTGTAAGCAATATTCATTTAGAACCAAAAGAAATTGCTGCGGACCTCATAAGCCGTGGGAAAAAACTAGATATCAGCTCCTGCTATGATCGGGCTTGGAAATTAGTTAAAACTAATTTTTGGCCTCTCATTGGAACAACGCTACTGATGATTATAGTTCAAGCGTTTATAAATACTATCCCAATACTTGGCCTATTTGCGTCTGTAGTTATTGGAGGAGTTTTTAGCGGAGGTCTTCAATATTATTACCTAAAGAAAATTCGCGGAATACCTACAACAGCTGGAGACGCCTTTAGTGGATTTAGTCTAGCATTTTTGCCCCTTATGCTTGGAGGGCTGGTAGGTACTTCACTTACTGTACTGGGTTTTATATTACTAATCATACCTGGAATTTATCTATGCGTTGCGTATTTATTTACGTGGTTACTGATCATAGATAAAAAAATGGACTTCTGGGCTGCTCTTGAAGTTAGCAGAAGAGTAATTTCAGCTCAGTGGTGGCAGATGTTCGGTCTGATTCTCCTAGCCATTCCCTTTCTTATACTCGGATTTATTTGCTTAATCGTAGGTGTATTTGTGGCTATCGTTCTGGTAAGTGCTGCGATTATTTACGCATACGAAGACCTGTGCAGCTCGTCTTCGCAAAAAGACCTTGGAAACTAAGTCTGGCGTTTAAATTTTCTGTTTTCCGTTGCCCAGAGGCAATAAGTTGTTCTGTCTAAAACGTATGCGCAATTGGGTTACCCACCGTTTTAGCGGCAAAGAGTATTTTGGTCATCCTGCGGGCTTATTCGCCCTGTTCTTCACAGAAATGTGGGAACGTTTCTCATACTATGGAATGCGTGCACTGCTTGTCTTATACATGACAAAGCATCTACTCGCTAATCCACACACGGCTGGAATCATCTGGGGATATCCAGCACTAGAGCACCTACTCGTTTCTATTTTTGGAACATTAAGTGTTCAACAGATGAGTTCCCAAATTTATGGACTCTATACTGCTTTCGTTTACTTCACTCCCTTTTTAGGTGGACTGATAGCCGACAAAGTCCTGGGCCAATATAAAACGGTCTATATCGGAGGGATACTGATGGCGATTGGTCATTTTCTTATGGCCAGTGAACAAGCCTTCTTAATCGCACTTGTATTCCTGGTTCTAGGTAATGGTTGTTTTAAACCAAATATATCCACTCAAGTGGGCAAACTATATCCAGAGGGTGACCCGCGCCGAGATGGTGCATTCACTATCTTTTATATGGGAGTTAATTTAGGCGCATTCTTATCACCACTTGTATGTGGAACTTTAGGACAAGTAGTGGGATGGCACTGGGGTTTTGCAGCGGCAGGAGTGGGTATGTTAATCGGATTAGCTATTTATTATTTTGCAGGTGGCCTCGTCCCTCAACCAGCACCTATTCATAAAGATGATCACGAAGCACTTAAAAAAGCTAATGCTCCTTTCACGCGCCAAGACTGGATTGCTGTTGGATCTTTAATGATCATGTGTGTTCTAAATATTTGTTTTTGGGCGGTCTACGAACAACAAGGCAATACATTACAACTTTGGGCTGACGAAAGAACGAACTGGAATGTATTTGGTCTATTCACGATTCCATCTACGTGGTTCCAATCATTTAACCCAGCAATGATATTTATATTCGCACCAGCACTGAGTTGGTTTTGGATTGAACAATCTAAAAATAAGAAAGAGCCCAGTAGTGTCAGTAAACTAGGTATTGGCTGCTATTTAATTGGTTCTGCTTTTTTAGTGATGATTATCGCAGCCCATTTCGTTCCAGAAGGCACACGTGGTAATGTACTCTGGTTGGTAGCTACTACTTTTCTAGCTACAGTTGGTGAACTCTACTTATCTCCCGTTGGGTTATCTTTAGTAACTAAAGTAGCACCTAAAAAAATTGTATCTATGATGATGGGACTTTGGTACCTATCTAATTTCTTCGGCAATTACTTAACGGGTTATTTAGGAACATTCTACGAAACCATGCCGAAAGAACGCTATTTCTTAATGTTAGCAACAATCGGAATCTCAACTGGTGTTGCTTTTACACTAATGCGTAAACCGCTCGAAAAAGCTATTGGTAAGAGCCTCTAAGTATTAAGCTAGAAACTGGACTTTAGCCTACTATTTGGATCAAGCTAGGTCCTTAAGTTTGCGTCCCCGTAGCTCAAATGGATAGAGCAGGCGTTTCCTAAACGTCTGATCCCAGTTCAATTCTGGGCGGGGGCACCAAAATTAAATATCAAAAAGTGCCCCTAGCCTAGAGGACACTTCCTCAAACGTCACTTGGTCTAGTGTTGTAACCAATGAGAGTTTATAAGTATGCCAGTTAATACTGCTTACGTGATCGGATAAAATAACACCCGTTAATTCACATGATTTGGGTAATGCTACTTCAAACGGATAGCCTGTTTGATCCCCACTGACTGAACAGATAACTACACGACCTGTTTTAATATTATACGCTTGGGGTGATACAACGAACCCAAGAATCCTTTGTTTGTACTCATCTAGCGCCTGTGAGCTATAATCAATCCAAACTAAGTCTGCTGCTTTTGGGACATAGCCTAAGGAACTCATGGGGTGTCCTTACCTATAAAACTAGGCGTAATGTTACCCTTAGGTTGATTATTGGGAGTTACAAACCCAAGCAGATCACTTAGCTCGTAGCGTTTCTTTTTTCTCTGAGGTATAAGTACAATTTTACCGTCCTCTATCTGGAGATCTACCACGGAGTCTAGTTTTAGATCAAGCGCACGAGCAACAGTTGCTGGTATTCTCACACCAAGACTATTACCCCACTTTTGCAACGTGGCTTTCATAGCTATTGTATAAACAATGTATATACATTTAAGTCAAGAAGTTAGCCGTGTTATATCTATGTAAGATGAACTGACTTTTTGAAGCATTGACACCAGCAGATAGACAGGCACGATCTACCCTCCATTTCTAACATGAGCACCACCGAGCAAAAGCAGCAGACTCCTACGCCAGCTGAGTATCTTTTTACACAGCCTCAGCTAATGGTTCGTTTCGTTACAGATACAGGCAAAATACTTCCACGTAAGTATACTGGTCTAACAGCAAAAAACCAACGCGCGATTACTCGTACGATTAAGAAATCTCGCAACATGTTGACTCATCTCTGAGTCATCTTGGGCTTGATATTACTTTCTAGGCTGGAGTCTAAACGACTCCGGCCTTTTTTTTGTACTGGTTAACATTGATGGTAAAAACAATAAAGTCTATTGCCCGTATCTATTCTGGTAGCGAAAAGAATATAGCACTTCTTGCGCGTGTTCTTCAGAAAGGTGGACTCGTTGCTGTACCAACTGAAACAGTTTACGGGTTAGCAGCTCACGCACTTGATAAAAAAGCATGTCACAAGATTTTTAAGGCAAAAGGACGGCCAACAAATGATCCGCTTATTGTTCACGTACATTCATTAAGCGAAGTAGAAATAATCGCTGAAACAAACCCGTTAGTAAAAACATTAGCAAAAGCGTTTTGGCCAGGACCATTAACACTAGTTCTACCCAAAAAACCCTGTGTGCCATCAGTTGTTACATCAAATCTACCCTCTGTTGCCGTAAGGGTACCCTCACATCCTGTCTTTAGAAAACTACTAAAAAAGTCGGGGCTAGCGCTAGCAGCTCCTAGTGCAAATCCATTTGGTTACGTTAGCCCAACAACTTCAGATCACGTCTTACTTAGTTTAGGGACTAAAATAGAATACATCTTAGAAGGAGGTCCATCCAAGGTAGGAGTGGAATCTACCATTCTAGATCTACGTGATACTGCAAAACCAACAATACTTCGTCCTGGAGGCATTACTCAAAAAGCACTCGAAAAAGTACTTAAGCAGAAAGTTTACTTAAATCATAAATCAGCACCTTCAAAGATTAATCAAGTTGCCCCTGGACTACTAACAAATCACTACAGTCCACATACGCCTTTAGTGATCAAAAACCGTTTATCTCTTTCAGCAGCAAAAAAAAGCTCTCCGAACAATGCATGGCTTTTTATAAAAAAACCCAAAGGTATACTTACAAAAAATACATTTTACTTAAGTAGGTCGGGAAATCTTGAAGAAGTTGCCCGTAATTTATTCTCTAAATTAAGATATCTGGATTCTGGTAAATGGTCTCAAATAATTGCTGAAAAGGCATCAGGAGAGGGAATAGCGCTAGCAATTAATGACCGCTTAATGCGCGCAGCAGCCAAACGTAGTTTATAGTTAATTACTAATTACATAAATCGGTGTATTACAAAAATCATTATAGGTAAATGATTTATGAATTTATGTGCACTTGATTTTCAGATCACTTTTATCATTATTATAGGTTAGTTACTTACCCTTTTAGTTGAACGTTTATTCAAATTATATGAAAATATTACGTATCATAATAAGCTGTGTTTTTGCTCTTTGCTTAGCAATTACTTCATCTCGTGCATCTGATCAAACCACTGCTGGCGAATTACAGGCAATGACAACGCCTAATAGCGCACCAGTCGTTACATCAAACGCTTCCAACCCACCTGTATCTAATCTTGATTTAGATAATCTACCCTATTCAGGCCCACAAAATTTAGGAAATTTAATTTTCGATATGGGCTATGCCCCATTTGTATCGCCTACTCCTCCTGCCGGATCGGTAGCTCCAGCAATTACTTCCCAACCAGCTTCTAAATCTGCAACTGTTGGTGCAGTAGTTACTCTCGCAGCCAGTGCTTCCGGCACACCAGCACCTAACTTTCAATGGCTAAAAAATGGCTCTGCAATTCGTGGTGCAAATACAGCAACTCTTACGCTCAATTCTGCACAAGTAACTGACGCAGGATCATATCAGGTAGAAGCATATAATGTAGCAGGTATCGCTACTTCAAATGCAGCTACTCTCTCCGTTGCTACTGCTAATGCCTCGTCAATCACCGGACCAGCTTCATTATCTGTAAATACAGGAGCTACTGTAAGCCTAGCTGTTAGCAAAGCTCCTGCGGGATCTACCTACCAGTGGTTATTTAATGGCCGTGCAATTTCTAGTGCTAATGCAGCTACACTTACCATTAACTCTGCTGGACCTACAGCAGCTGGTAATTATATCGCTCAAGTTTCCAACGGTTCAACGATTATTGCAGAGGAATCAGCAAACCTAAATGTAACAACAAATGCTCGTTTACTTAACCTTTCAGTTAAAGGAACTGTTGGTACTAATGGTGACGTATTAACGGTTGGTTTTGTTACACAGGGTAGTTCTTCCAAACAAATCTTAATCCGTGGAGACGGCCCTTCTCTATCGAGTTTTGGAGTCTCAAATCCAATTTCTACGCCTGTACTCACGCTATACGGAGAAAACCAAAAAGTTGTTGCTACCAATTCAGCTTGGGGTGGTACAACTGCACTGATTAACGCTGCAGCGCAAGTTGGCGCATTCCCTATCACAAACCTCAAATCGACAGATACCGCACTACTCCAAACATTATCAAGCGGTGCATATACCGCAACTATCACTGCTGCAGGTTCTGCCACTGGTACAGCACTCGCAGAATTATATGACGCGGATAGCGGAACACCTTCTTCTACTATGACTAATATTTCTGGTCGTGCCTATGTTTACACAGGAGGCAATACACTAACGGCTGGATTTGTTGTTGCTGGACCAACTTCTGAAGAAGTTTTAATTCGCGGTGTTGGTCCTAGTCTAGGTGGTTACGGTATACGCAACGCACTCAAAAACACCGTAGTAACATTGTATGATACAAAAGGAAATCAGATCTTATCAAACGCAGGTTGGAACAATAATGACGCAATTAACAACGCAGGTAATTATGTTGGTGCATTTCCAATGATGTATCCTTTAGGTGACTCGGCACTACTAGTGACTCTCCCTCCAGGTGCTTACACAGTTAATGTTGCAGGAGCTGCAGGTACGACTGGTGAAGGCTTAGTTGAAATTTACGAGATTAAATAATAACGTAATTTAATATTACATGTTAAAAGCGGCATTAAATATGCCGCTTTTTTTATTTAATCTCTTCTTTTAAAGCCTGAAGTATCTTTTCGTTCTGTGTCTTTGTGCCTACGGTGATTCTTATCCATTCGGGTAGCTTATACGGAGCAAGCGGTCTAACGATTAGACCTTTACGTTGGAGCGCACTAAATACAGCCGCACCTTGACCAACTTTAACAAGAATGAAATTTGCAGCACTTGGTACATATTCTAAACCAAGCTGATGAAAACCTGCTTCGAGTTGCTTCAAGCCTAACAAGTTATCTTTAACGCATTGATTCATGAATGTATCATCATCTAATGCGGCTAAAGCTGCAGCCTGACCAATCGCATTAACATTAAACGGCTGCCTTACGCGGTTAAGCAGTGCGATACAATCTTCAGAGGCATAGCCGTAGCCAACTCTTAAAGAAGCAAGGCCATATATTTTTGAAAAAGTTCTAAGGCATATCAATTTCTTACCTTCACGAATGAGGGGTCTTAGATCTGGAGCTTTTAACTGGTACTCACAGTAAGCTTCATCAAATACAACTATAACGTGATTTGGTACTGAACGAATAAAAGAAATCAGATCTTCCTCAGAATTTGTTGTTCCAGTTGGGTTGTTTGGACTAGCTATAAAAACTAATTTAGTTTTTGTCGTAATAGCAGATGCCATTGCACGCAAATCATGTATGTAGTTCTTTAGAGGAACCTCTATAGGTCGTGCACCAAATAAGAGTGTTACTAGTTTATACACGACAAACGCAGGAGCTCCCATAACTACTTCATCTCCTGCTTTAAGAAAAGCATGTCCAAGTAGTTCTAAGATTTCGTTTGATCCGTTACCTACAATTATTTCGTTAGACTTAAAATTAAGCCGTGCTGCTAGTTTATTACGTAGCGCAAAACATCCACCATCGGGATATAACTCTCCATGCTGCAGTGCTTTTACCGAAGCTTGTACTGCTTTCGGAGAGGGACCAAATGGATTTTCGTTTGATGCTAATTTAATGATGCCGGATGGATCCAAACCCAATTCACGCGCAACATCTTCTATAGGTTTACCTGGCTCATAGACAGGTTGATTTAACACAAGTGGATTAGCCAATTCCTGAAAGTCCATTTATGTAGTAGAACATAAAATAGCCTATTGGCCAAACTTTGTTACAGGTATAAATTTATTTTATTCTACTATCAACTCTTACAACCTGCATACCAGCAGCGTAGGCAGCTTTGATGCCTGGTTCGGCATCTTCGAAAACAAGACACTGCGTCGGCTCAACTTTTAAAAGCTTCGCTGCTAATAAAAACATATCCGGAGCAGGCTTCCCATGAATCACATCATCGGCACATACAACTACTTCAAACAAGTGCTTTAGTCCTGCTGATATAAGCGAATTAAAGACTACATCTTTAGTTCCACCAGAGGCTACAGCAATAGGATGCGTTGCATGTACTTTTTTCGCAAAAGCTACTGTTTCCTCAATAAGCGGTGCCTGTGTGTGAATATCTAAAAAGAATTTCTCTTTTTCATGATACACTTTAAGTGGATCAATTGATAAATTGTAATGTGCAGCAATAAGCTCTGCCACCTTAATTGTAGGAACGCCTCCAAGAGAATAAAACAGGTCTTCATCGAGCTGTGTTTTAAGTCCTGCAAGACGCATAGCCTTATCCCATGCCTTATAATGCAAAGGCATGGTATCAATTAATGTACCATCGAGATCGAAAATATAAGCAGAAAAATTACCGTTTGGAATGTCTAGTTTAACAGGCATGAGAAATTTACAGTCTTACCATACAAAGAGAAAAAGGTGCGATGACCAGTTTCTAAATTTTAGCGCCTCATTCCGCGATGCAAACGACTTTGTGGTTTAGGTGCAGCATCAGCTATATTTTTTTCGTCAAATAATGCTGAATATATGTAATTAAAACCTTCTATTTTTTTTCTTTCTATTTTAGCACCAATAAAACGTTCTATACTGCGTGCGTCACGTACATCATCTTCAGTTACTAAAGTGTAAGCATCTCCAGACTGGCTAGCTCTACCTGTTCTTCCTATGCGATGAACATAATCTTCTGGATTTTCAGGGACGTCATAATTGATAACGTGTGTTACGCCTGCAATATCGAGTCCGCGAGCTGCAATATCAGTTGCTACGAGTACCTGAAATTTTCCGCTCTTAAAACCATCAAGGGCTTCAACACGTTCCCGTTGACTTCGATCTGAGTGTAAAACACCAACCGTATGACCCATTGCCTGAAGCCTTCCTGCAATACGATCGGCACCAATACGTGTTCTAGAAAAAATAATAAGACTCTTAAATTCTGTTTTTTCTAGTAGCCGACCTAAAAGATCAAATTTCTGTGAAGCGACTACAGGATAAAATGCATGTGAAATAGTTTCCGCTGCAGAGCGTTGACGACCGATTTCTACTTTTACTGGGTTTTGCAATGCCCAACTCGCCAATTGTTCAATTTCAGGAGGAAGTGTTGCTGTAAAAAACAATGTCTGCCTATCCTTCGGACATTTTTGCACAATTCGCTTAACGTCTGGTAAAAAACCCATATCGAGCATTCGATCAACTTCATCTAATACCAAAATGTCTATATCATCTAAATTACAATTACCTTGTTCTAGATGATCTAACAAGCGTCCTGGAGTAGCTGCCAATATATCTACACCCTTTTTTAGATCTAACATTTGCTTATTATAACCTACACCACCGTAAACAATTGTTACACGTAGATCTGTAAATTTAGCGAATTTTTGAAAGGCTTCTTCTACTTGAAGAGCCAGTTCACGTGTAGGCTCTAAAACTAAACATCTTAAACTTCCATGTGAATTAAGTCTTTGAATTATAGGTAGCGCAAAAGCAGCTGTTTTGCCCGTACCTGTTTGAGCGGAACCAATAACGTCACCTCCACCCAAAACCACTGGTATAGCCTGAGCTTGAATTGGTGTTGGCTCAGTATAACCCATTTCTTGAACTCCATAGGCTAACGCATCCGATAAACCTAACTTAGTAAAAGGAGTGTCCATCTTTGGAATGTTAACCGCAACTAACGGCTTTACTGATTCACGCGGTAACTCTTCATCAACGACCTTAGGCTTATTGTATTTTGCCTGATATTCTGGACGACGAAACTTAGTTTCTGAATTACGATAAGTTCCAGAACCGCCGTGGGTTTGTTTTGGTCTATAATCAGATTTGGCGCCCTGCTTATAAGCGCTCGAACGCTGTGATTTAGGCTGTGGCCTTGAAGCAGACGATTTTCCTACAAAAGTTTTTGGCTTTTTTGAAGATGTAAACGTATCGCGTAATTTCTCTATAAACTTTCTTAACATATATTCCTGGATCAGAAGGAGGTTAAGAATCCTGTGTAATCCAGTACTTTGCAACCTTTTGAGCGGTTGTGAGCCATTAAAAGACCTAAATCCTACGCTGCAGGTGCTTTTTTCTGCTGATGTCTAAGGATGCCCTGTATTTTCCACGATCCATCCTCAAAAATAAGATCGTAGTCGTAAGAGGCATTTGAACCATCTTGAGCAACTACCCTAACCTGAATACTTCCCTGTACCTGATTATCTTTAACGATTCCAAAATCACTCGTTTTATTAGACCATATCTCGGGATAATTTTGTTTTGCGACATTCATAAATATCGCTTGAGGCAAATGAATGCGCAGTGATTTTGAGGCATAAGAGAAAGCAAGATCAAGATTGTGCTCTCTAAATGCTTTAAGCTGACCATCTATTACACTGATAACTTGTTTTCTAACACTTGAATTACTAATCCGAAGCTCTGGCTGTTGTGCCTGTAGTGATCCAGCCAAGATGATCCAAGTGATCGATAATAAGAAGAGATTTTTAACTCTATACATACAGACCTTATCTCAGGATTCTTATAAGTATGCAACGGGGATGTAGGCATAAAAAAGGAGGCCTTGAATCAAGGCCTCCCTAGTGTGTGTTGTAACCTAAAACTAAATTAGAATTTAAATAGGAATTCTGCGCCTACAAATGTAGCATTAGTTACAGGCTTATCATCCGTGTAGGAAGTATATGAAGCCTGTGCACGTAACGATAGATTTGCTGTTAGAGCATATGTTGGACTGATGCTATATTTTACATAGCTTGCACCACCCTGAACTTTTTCACCACTGAGACCGTAGTAAGTTGTTGTTTTATCGCTGCTAGCATAGCTGTAATAAAGCAACCAGTTTGATCCCGTATTACCTACGCCACCGTCTTTATAAATTTCTTCTGCTGATAAGCTAGAGACTTTGTTTATCTGATAAGTTCCCCACACGTCATAAACAGTAACCGCAGCACCATGCGCAGCTAAAACGCCGCCGGTATCAAAACCAGGTTTTGTAAGTGTTTCGTATCCTACACCAGCCCAGAGAGTAAGATTTGTTATGCCTGTGTACTGATAATAACCCTCAAATCCTGCTTGATGCTTAAGACTGCCAGCTCCTTCTGTATAGTTGTATCCAGGCTTCTGATATAAAGAATCTACTAGAGCAAATCCAACTGTTGTTGTTTTGTCTACGGTGTAGTCTAACTTAACACCTTCATGATAGCCAGGAATTGGTGCTAGGAATTGCTGATTTGCGAGTGTTATCATATTATCTTGGTTTAGATAAAATGATTCAAACCCTAGATAGCTTAAAAATTTACCCACTGATATAACAGCACCTGTTCCCGTATCATAGGAAAAATAAGCATCCAGTAAGGTAACATCACTACTTGGAGCAGCGCCGCCTTCTGTTGATGGTCTATAGTATGTACTAAAAACAGCGGTTGTATTTTTTGTAGGTGTGATGTTTGCCTGTAAAAGGGCTGCATCCACATTAAAGGAATCCGTATAGCTACCCGAATTAGGTTTCGTATACTGATATGAACCTACGGACCAACCCGTCACGGATAGGGTGTCGTTTATTTTAACTTGAGCAAAAGCAGGCACTACCGAAAGAAGTGATGCAAGAGCTGCGAGTTTAGTAAGTGATTTCATAGTTAGTTTTCTTAGTTATAGGTTTTATGCGTAGGGGTTTTATGTCCTACATGTCCTATTAAGCACGAACGCTGCCAACTATTTAAAAATAACTAAAAAAATTAGTATATATTTATAAATAATTGTATATTAAGAATTTAAATATCGATCCTATGAGATCGATTTCGACCAATATACTTATTTCTTCATCAAAAAACGCCTTAAACTCTATCGTCTAGCTACGACTTAGACGTGCTATACGTGAACTAACGTCGTTTTTAAATGTATCGATGTGAGACTCTACTAAACTTTCGAGCGTTATGGCTGAATCCCACACTACAGGTGTTAAGTCCATTGCCCAAACAAGCGCCGATACTTTATCTGTTTGGTGGGATGTGTAAAATGTAGCATTAGCAACTCGACGGCCAAGTGCCGCTAAGTCGTAACGCTTACCTCCCTTAATCTGCGATTCAAACACCTCTAGGAGTTTTGCAGCTATATCAGGTCGTCCACTTGCATCTAAACCGACTTTTGCAGAATCGGATAACCAGTCGAGATCACGCCATACTTCACAACCTAAAACTTTTTTAGGTCGAGAGTTAGCTGGTAGCGAACGTATAGCTGTTATACAGCGCAATAATACCGCAATATGTGTTTCGTGCTTATCAGCTGGATTATGCAAATACACAACTTCGGGTAAACAAGCTTCAAAAATAGTCTTTAGATCAGCTGCAACACCTGGATGGTTTGGAATTTTTACATCAGCACTTGGATGAGACAATTGGATCTGTAAATTATACTTTCCTATATCGGCTGCTTGACGCTGTTCTTTTTTACGGACCTCTTGCATTTGCAAATCAGTCATTGCGGCAAACTCTCCAGTTCTAGGTGAACCAGCCCCGTTAGTAACTACTACTCCTGTAAAATGATTTTTCTGGCTATCGAAGCACTCATTAATCCCAGAATAAGCCATGATCTCTATATCATCTTGATGCGCAGCTACACATAAATGTGTCGTTTGCTTAAGTGCGATGTCAGGACTATTTCCCGAAGGCACGTAGATATCTGAAGCAGCGTTTGAGAATTTCATGCAGTTAGGAAAATAAACGATTAGGATACTCACCACGATTAACTAACTCGTTAATAGCAATTTGTACGCGCGGTTTATCTTCTTTAAAAGTTACGCCAAACCAAGTTGCTTGAGCTGTGAAGACATGTACTTGGGCCAATTTTTGTTTAACCATATCAGACACTGTAACAGGTAAATAAAATTCTGCCTTAGGATTATTACCGTTGTTTAGTAGAAAATTTTTAAGCTCTAACTCTAATAAATTAAATAATGCTGGTGTAAATCCCCAGCAGTTCATCGAAACAATTTCGTCTCCCGAGAATTTTTTCCCAGCACCTACATCTGTTTGTTGTATACCTGTTGTTTCAACAATTGATACAAGCTGTGAATCGTTAGTCGCACATACACCACGAGCAACGGCTCCATGCTCTGATAATGTGTCCTTCAACTTAAAACCATTAATGGCAAAATGAGCTGAGGATACAGCATTCTGAGATGCGCTAAGAAAATCTCCTAGTTTTTGGAAAGCATCTCTACCATAAAAATCGTCTGCATTAATAACAGCAAATGCCTCGTTGACGGCATGTCTAGCGCACCATACCGCATGACCTGTGCCCCATGGTTTTAGTCTTTCAGTCGTTACAGAAAATCCAGCAGGCAAATCGTTTTGATCCTGAAATACATAATCTACTTTTACTTTACCTTCGTATTTAGAACCAACACTTGATCGGAAGGCTTCTTCGATATCTTTACGAATAACAAAAACGATTCGATTAAATCCCGATCTAAGCGCATCAAAAACAGCATAATCGAGTACGGTCTCTCCGCTGGGCCCTACAGGATCAATTTGTTTTAATCCCCCATAACGAGAGCCCATTCCTGCTGCTAGTATGACAAGCGTTGCTGGCATAAAAATCTTAAGCAGCTTTCTTAACTAGAAAAGGAGCTACCTCTGTACGGGACTTATTAATTTGTTCTATAAATTGTGGATTCTTGAGCATTTCTTTCATGAGTGCTTCAGCAAATAAACGGCCCCCTTCAATATCAGTCGGAAAATGTACTCCGGCAATAATACGACCCCAAGCGATTTCATGAGCTCTTAAAAAGAGTGCGTCTCTTTTATCTGGGAAAATTTCGGCTAAAACGGCTGCACGTGCATAGGCTTGAAAAGAATGTCCGCTTGGATAACTGCCAGAAAAAGGTACAGCTACACAGGGCTGCACCAAACTGCTTACGGTTGGAGGACGAGGACGTTTGTACAACGCTTTCATACGTAAGCTAAGCCCATTAGTGTCCTGCTCTACTAGTCTAATTAAAGCTACCGTTATTGGAGTATTTTCTTTTGTAAACCAATCGCCCAATACCGACTGATACATATATAAACTATTTTTATCTACAGTTTTAGCCCAAGCGATTTGCTCTTCTGTTCTCATAGCCTGAACACGCAATACGGTTTCTAAATCTGCTGATGCAGCAAGTGATTCATCTTTAGGAGGCTCAGGTATCGCATGATTAATATCAAAAGCTTGTACGCTAAGAAAATTGCCGCGCGTTACATCGACACGCTTGGTATTCGTTGGTGTTTGTGCAAATGTAAATAGAGCACTGGCAACAAAGCTAAGTACGATCAGGGTTTTTTTTATTACTTTCATACAATATGTTCTGTCAGACTTTTGCGTGTTTGCGAAGTCGTAACTACAAAAGACTTTAGCTTTATTTAGCTCTATACTTGCAATAAAGACCAGTTAACCCCATGTCTTTGAATTGTTCTATATTCACCATGTCTAATATTCCTACTCAATTCCATGGCGTTACAGTCGTAGCAAAAGCTAACGTCTATTTTGATGGTGGTGTGGTAAGCCACACAGTTTTACTTCCAGGCGATGTAAAGAAAACGTTAGGACTTATTCGTCCAGGTACCTACTACTTTACAACGGGAGCTCCTGAACGCATGGAAATTATAAGTGGTGATTGTGTTGTAAAATTAGACGGATCCACAAAAGAAGCCACTTACGGTAGCGGCACCTATTTTGATGTCCCAGGTAAAAGCGGATTTAACATCACTGTTAAATCCGGTCTTTGTGAATATATCTGTTCATTCTTAAGCTAATTTTAGCTTAAGAATTATCTTCTCCAGTTAAATTGAGTGGCTCCCAAACTTGAGTCGTCTTCACCGCGTTTAAATACATTAACCGCAGACCAAGAAACGAAGCTTACAAATAAAACGAGGACAGATATAGATAGAGTTGGGTTAAAATAAAATACCCCTAAAATTGATCCACGCATAAGATCTACGGCATACGCAACGGGATCTAAGTGTGTAACTATTTGCATCCAATGCGGTGCATTTTTTAGAGGATACATAGCTCCCGAAAGAAAAAACATGGGGAGTATGAGTGCGTTGCTAACTATAGGGAAAACGGTGGCTGACGAAAAACGAGATGCCACAGCAACTCCTAATGCAGAAAAAGTAAGTGAAGCTAAGGCCATAGCAGCAACCAATTCGAAAAATGAGCCTATACTCATCGTTACGCCTGCCAGTGGAGCAAAAGGTAAAACAATCGCACCCTGAACAAATGATTGAATCGCACCAGATAGAATTTTACCAAACGCAATAGCATAGCGTGGTAAAGGTGAAACGAGTACGGATTTAAAAAATCCAATTTGCCTATCAAACACGATCACGATTGCTGCAAACGTAGCAGAGAAAAGAAGAGAAAGTCCTAAAACTCCTGGAAAAATATATCTGCGGTAATCAGCTGCACCCTGCTGTGAACTGGCTCCAATGCCTGCTCCAAACACAAATAAGTATAAAAGCGGTTGAGCAAGACCAGCCAAAAGACGGGCCCGATCAAGCCATGCACGTTTTAAATCTAAAAGAACAATTGCGTATATACCACGAATCATGACCACTTTCCTCCCTTAGGACGGCTATCTGCGCCTGCCGCTTCACCGCCTAATTTACGACCAGTGAGCGTAATAAAAACATCCTCTAAACTTGGTTCATGCACTTCAACGCGTTGAACCTTAACATTTAAATTACGCATAAGTTCTGGAACAACTGACGCTGGATCTGGATGAATTAACATTAATTCATTAGAATTTTTTTCACAGGTATAGCCATGCTGCTCTAGCCACTGTTTTGCTTTAACATCATCTTCGGTGTTAAGTTTTATAACACCACCACCAAGTCTAGCCTTAAGAGCACGCGGTGTGTCCAACGCAACAATACTTCCTGAATCAATTAAAGCGATGCGATCAGCAACTTCAGCTTCCTCCATGTAGTGCGTGGTGAAGAAAACGGTACGTCCTGTTTGTGTTAAAGTTTTAATATGGCTCCAAAAAGCACGTCGGGCATCAACATCCAAACCTAACGTAGCTTCGTCCAAAAACAAAATGCCTGGATCCGTGACTAAAGCACGTGCGAGTTCTAATTTGCGCCTTTGACCACCTGAAAGCCTTTCAGAAGGACGATCTGCTCCTTCTTCTAAGCCAAGTTCTGTAATCAGTTCTGCTGCTCTTAACTTAGATTTAGCGATTGAAAGCCCATAGAAAAGTCCCATGAGTTCCAAATTTTCACGTCCAGATAGACGCTTCTCAATGGCAGGCTCCTGAAAAACAATTCCCATGGACTGTCTTACAGCATCACGTTCACTCACTACATCTTTACCTAAAACACGTGCCGATCCATTGCTTGGTGAACGAAGCGTTGCTAAAATTGAAAATAAAGTTGTTTTACCAGCTCCATTAGGTCCAAGCAAAGCGAACATCTCTCCTTTTTTAATTGAAAGATCTATTCCTTTAAGCGCCTGCACTTGGCCGTAGTTTTTAACTAGTCCACTAACTTGAATTGCAAGCGAAGCTGATTCTTCTGATTGATCAATTGCCACAACTAAAGAGCATATAAATGAAAATAGTAATGCAAACTTTTACTTTGGTAGAGTTGCCTTATTGATTAGCTGCTATTAATTAATATTCACGCTCAATTCTAACCATTGCTGTAAACTTATGTCGCAGTCTTCACCCATTCGTAGCTTTTTTGTTCTTTTACTTTTTGGCTTTCTCCTCATCACATTAGCATTGGTTGTTCGCTCGGGTATTTTTGAAGTCAAAACTCATGATGAACCCATTAATTCAGCTATGCGTGCGGTTATGGCTGAAAACAATCCACAGCTTTCGACAGAAGACTCTCTCACAATCGATCGCCTATATCCAACAGCACAAAAACTTCCCTCTGGGCTACGCTACATTATCCGCAAATTTGGAACGGGTGATAAAAAACCGCGTTCTGGTGACATGGTTAGTGTTCACTATGTAGGACGTTTATTAGACGGTAGTGCAATTGATAGTTCTTACCAAGGTGGCGCATCGCTAAATTTCAGAATTGGCGAAGGACGTGTTATTCCAGGATGGGAAGATGCGATACCTCGTATGAAAAAAGGTGAGGCACGTACGTTAATTGTTCCTTATTGGTTAGCGTATGGTGTAAAAGGAAAACCACCAACCGTACCACCTCGTGCTACACTTGTATTTGAGGTAGAGTTACAGGATTTTTAAATTGGCTTACAAGCCAACCAGAGAACCGTTTTGTTTAATCCAGCGTTCAGCTTCTTCCCAGGTAGGACATACTTCTTTGACACGGTCCCAAAAACGCTGCGAGTGATTCATCTCTTTAAGATGCATGAGTTCGTGATATATAATATAATCGCGAACAAAATCAGGAGTTTGAACAAGTCTCCAGTTCAGTGAAATAGTACCCGTGGAAGAACACGATCCCCAACGAGATCTTTGATTTCGAACGGTCACTTGCTTTGCATCAACTCCAGTTAACACAGCCAACTCCCACATTCTTGGAGGTAACTCATGACGCGCTTTTCTTGCAAACGAAGCTTCTAACGTAGGCTTTAAATTACCCTCTAGCTTATATACACGAAAAACGTCGGAGGCTAAACACACCGCTGGTGGCGCTTCCGCGGCTAAACGAATCTGTGTCATTTCACCTCTCCATAAAACAAAGGTACCTATTGTCCACACTTCCTCCGTTCGTGGTTTTTTAAGTTGCCGTTGTCTTGCTCTTTCAAGCCAGCCTTTCTGCGACTCAACAAAGTTTCTTGCCTCGCGCTCTGATCCTCGCGCAGGAATTGTAGCTAGTACCGTACCATCCTTTTTTAAAGTAATACGATAGCGCGTTGCCTTTAAGCTACGACGAAACTCAATTGTTTCTGCAGCTTCTGAAGGATTACCAAATAAATCTGAAATTTCTACCGATTGGCTCACAGGGTGCGACGTGGTCTAGGATATACTGCAGGACTAACGTGCCCAGCAGTATCAAATGCTTGTACTCCAAAAATGACATTATCTTTAGAAAGTCCTTCGATTGTTTTGCGATTTACGCTAGCAGGAATATCTAAGGAATGCTCCCAAAAAGGAGATGTAGTTTCACGCCATACAATTCTATACCCTGCTAAGTTTGCCTCTGTGCTAGGAAGCCAGCGCAGTGTCGTATCGTTTTCTAAACGTGCTGTCTCAATTTGAACTCCTTTAGGAACTGCAGGTGCACGCGCTAGCACACTGAGGGATGAAGCATTAATTCGTGCAACCTGAGCTACATAGGAAAAATCTACGAATTCTGGTCTGTCACCATACAGCTCACCATTTACTACTCTTAAATCTTCATGTTGATGATGATAGTTTTCTGCAGGTTCAGTAAAGCGTACTGCAGGATATCCACGTTGTAAAAAGGGTTGATGATCACCGCCACGCAAATAGCGATCTGCTCTGAAAATAACATGTACTGACATATCTGGTACATATATTTTAGCGGTATCACGTATAAAACGCGCAAGCTGTCGTGTAGGAGAATCGTTTTCTCCGCCCGTACGGATAAGTTCTAGCAACTCATCTGTAGGCTTAACTTGAGGTGAAACACCTTCAGCAAACAAACGTACCGAATTGCGATCTATTTTTCCTGACTGTGATTTCGAATTTCCTATAATATCATTGTCGAGCATTCCTTCGATGTGAACCCCGTTTTGCTTAGCCTCTTCAGCCCAATGACCAGAACCAAGAAGACCCTGCTCTTCGCCAGCAACCGCCATAAAAACGATTGTTGCTGGAAATTCGTATTTCGACATCGCGCGTGCCATTTCTAAAACAGCCGCAACACCTGATGCATCATCATCTGCACCAGGTGCAGAATTTGTAGTATCTAATATATTACGATTACAGGAATCGTAATGAGCACTAACAACATATACACGGTTCTGGGCACTAGGGTCAGATCCTGGCAGTGTTGCCACAATATTAATCAACTCAACGGGATGAGGCACCCTTGGAAGAAAGATGGGTTGAGTGAATGTATCTGTCTTTACCCGCAATCTTCCACCCGTACTAGCCGATATACGCTCAAATTCAGCCTTAACCCATGAAGCTGCGCCACCTATCCCATCACCACTTGGAAGGGGATCCGACAGCGTATGGCGGGTCTTAAAGCTAGCTAGAACGTAAATAGAGCGCTGGATACGTTCGGGTGATATCTCTGAAACTATTTTTTGTATGTCGGCATCTACCTGGGTCGTATCTGCCAAAACAGGCAAAATGACCGAAAAAGCAGATAAAACGCCAAAAACCTTGAGCAAAGGGCTAAAAAAGCGCATAAATTGAGTGAGTGCAGCCTAGGGATAGAGTCAATCAAAGCAGTGTTTAAGTATGCCGATTTCGGCCCAACTGAATCACATCCTTGACACCCCGCCCCGGATAAGGCACTTCCGTCAACTCTTAACTATCAAGCAATATGCAACCGACCTTCCGTCCGCACCGCAAAAAGCGCGCCCGCAAAATAGGCTTTCGTGCCCGTAAAGCCACACGTGGTGGCCGCAAAGTAATAGCTGCCCGCCGTGCTAAGGGCCGCAAACGTTTGACTGTAGTCTAACGTTTGTAAGTCATTATCATACATGGATTACCGCCCTGAGCAGCATCTACGCCGCCAGAGCGAAATTCGTGCGCCCCGAGAACATGGTAAACGTACTGATTGTCAGACGTTTACACTATGGTCGCTGGTTAGGAGTACCGATAAAGTAAGCCCTTCCGTAAAGGGTCCTAGAGCCTGCTTTGTGGCATCTACCGCATCCGTTGGTAATGCAACCCAGAGAAATAAGGCTAAAAGACGCTTAAGAGAGATTTTTCGTAAAAACCAAGGTCTACTTAAGGATAATATCGATTTGGTGTTTGTAGCCCGTAATGCGGTAACAAGACGTCCTTTTAAAGAAATTGAGCAAAAGTTCGTAGAAGCCTGTAAACGCATTAGCCCCTGAACTATACTTAAGTATATAAATGTCATATATTTATAACATATTCCTTAAGTTATACGGTAAATGTAGCGCTCTGGTATCATCCAGCCTCGTAGTTACTATTAAAGGTTACCAAAAGGCTGTTTCCCCTGCCTTACCACTTATTTTTGGTTCAAATTGCGGTTGTCGCTTCACTCCTTCGTGTTCCCACTATGCAATAGAAGCTATCCAAACACACGGCTCTCTACGTGGGTCTGGTTTAGCAACACGCAGAATTTTAAAGTGCACCCCGTTCAGTGCCGGCGGTCACGATCCAGTTCCTGCGCGTAAACAGTCATCAAAATCTATTTCCCTTACTAAAAACTCTTTGCGAGTAATATAACCTTTCTCTTTTCCGTGGATAAAAAAAATACAACAATCGGTATCCTTCTACTTGCTGCAGCTATTGGCTGTATGATTCTTGGCAACAAGTATTCGGTACCTCCTCAATCAACTCCGCAAACAGTTCGTCAACAAGTTGCGAATACAACACCAAGCCAAGAAAAAGAAACGGCTGTTGTAGCAAGCGGCACGCAAGCGAACTTTGTTAGCGCTAGTTCCGACAACAAAGGAGCTCAAACTGCTACCTTAGAAAACAGTTTCATTAAAGTAAACTTTACGAACTTCGGCGGAGCAATTCGTGATATTGCTTTTGTTCACAAACTACCGAACGGAAAATTCCAATATCCTGCAAAGCTAGATGATCCAGAACCATTTGTATTTAATGAACTGCATGCAGATCCTGCATTAGCATTTGTTAATTTTCCGGGATTAGACCGCAGCGCTCAATTCACACTTGTATCTAAGAGCGCAACAGAAGTTGTTTATAAAACAGTAATCACAGGCGGCTACGAAGTAACACGTCGTTACATCTTATCATCAGATAACGCTACTGATACTGATCCTTATCAGCTTCGCACAGAAACGACTTTTAAGAATTTAGGCAAAGACACCGTTAAGCCAATGCGTGTGGATTTGGCTGTTGGTACAGCAGCTCCACTTGATGCTGCTGATAACGGATTATATTTATCCGCATGGTACTCGGATGGCAAAGATCCTAAAAATATTTTACGTAGTAATTTAGAACAAAGCGGTGGATTCTTCGGCATGGGTGCTCATGACTCTGTAGCATCAATAGATAAATCAGGTCCATTGAGCTGGGCTGCAGTCAGCAATCGCTTTTTCGTAGGTATTCTTACTCCTGATCAACCTGCTTCCAATATCAGTGTAAAACGCGTAAAGCTTCTCTCGGATCTTTCAGATACATCCAACACCGCGTACGGCATATCTAATTCTGCTGGTTTTGACTTACCTGCTTTAAAGCCAGGTGAACAGACAACCCTAACAGCCAGCTACTATGTTGGTCCAAAAGAATACCGCCGTTTATCAAATGCGGATATTTTTAAAGCCGACCAAGACAAGGTTATGCAGTTTGGGTTTTTCAAATTCTTCAGCGCACTGCTAATTACACTCATGATTTGGATACACTCGTTCGTTCCAAATTGGGGACTAGCGATTATTTTAACCACACTAACACTTAAAGTAATTTTCATCTATCCTTCTCTCGCTGCTTTCCGTTCTTCTCGTCGCATGCAGAAGATTCAGCCTCAACTGAAAGCGATTAACGAAAAATATAAGGATAATCCTACAAAGAAGAACATGGCCACCATGGAGCTTTTCAAAGAGCACAAGGTTAACCCAATGGGTGGCTGTCTTCCGATGTTGCTGACTATGCCTTTCTTCTTCGGCTTTTTCTCTATGCTACAAAGCACAGCAGAACTACGCTTTGCTTCATTCCTATGGGCTCATGACCTTTCTTCACCAGACACCGTAGGACATGTGTGGGGAATAGCAGTAAATGTTCTTCCGCTAATTCTAGGTATCGTATCATTTGTGCAGATGCGTTTAACACCGCAACCTACCGTAGATAATGCTCAGGCAAAGATGATGATGTTCATGCCACTCATGTTCTTGTGGTTCTGTTATCGTTACTCATGCGCACTTTCATTATACTCAACAACCAACGGCTTATTCTCGATTGCTCAACAACTCATCATTAATCGCGCAAAAGATGATGGTGATCCAGCTACTGCAGCTGTTGGTGCAAATGGTAAAATTGTTAAAAACGTTACTCCAAGTAAGAAAAAATAAAAACCTGATGGTAACTCATCAGGTCGTTAGCACCTTAGTGTAAATTTAAATGATCGATGAAGTCACAGTTGAGCCTAAATCAGGCAAAGTCTCTCATCACCTCTCACCAGGTGATGTAGGATTAGTGACGCCTTGTGATTTTGTTTACACGCATCCATTCACTTTCAAAAGCGGTCAAACATTACCTGGATTCACTTTACGTTATGAAACGTACGGTAAACTGAATGCGACTCGTGATAACGCCATTCTCATTTGCCACGCATTAAGCGGTGATCATCACTGTGCTGGTTGGCACAAAGCCGATGACCGTAAACCTGGTTGGTGGAATAATATTATCGGTCCTGGTAAAGCCGTTGATACCAATCAATTTTTTGTAGTTTGCGCTAATGTGATAGGTGGTTGTCAGGGATCTACAGGTCCAACTTCGATAGATCCAACAACCCAAAAAGCATACGGGATACATTTCCCGTTTGTAACTATTACAGACGTAGTTCGTTCGCAGAAATTACTTTTAGATCACCTTGGCGTATCAGCACTACATGCTGTTATGGGTGGATCCATGGGCGGCATGACGGCCATCCAATTCGGAATTGAATTTCCAGCATTTGTTAAACGGGTACTCGCGATGGCAACAACTTCTCGTGAAAGCGCCCAAGCGATCGCATTTAACGAAGTAGGCCGTCAGGCAATTATGCAAGATCCTGCATGGAACCATGGCGATTACCCTCGCGACGGTGGTCCGCGAGTTGGTTTGGCTATTGCTCGCATGATGGCTCATATCACGTATTTGAGTGATACCTCGATGGATCGCAAATTTGGACGTCGCAGAACTACAACTCAGAAACAAGCTGACGCTCCTACGCTTGATGCACCCTTTGAAGTAGAAAGTTATCTAAAGCACCAAGGACAAAGCTTCATCAACCGCTTTGATGCTAACTCCTATCTTACGATAACACGCGCTCTCGATAATTTTGACTTAGCAGAAAGCTACGGATCGCTCGAAAACGCGATGGGCCATGTACAATCAGAATGCCTCATTGTTGGATTTGCTAGCGACTGGTTATTTCCACCTGAACAAAATCGAGAAATAGCGCTCGCTCTTCTTAAACGTGGTAAACGTGCAAGCTACGCTGAACTAGCAACAGATCTTGGACATGACTCTTTCCTGCTTGAGAGCGAAGAGCTGTATAAGATTGTCCGCTCTTTCTTGAGTCGTAAGAACACCGTAAATGATTTCACCATTTAATCATGAGTACATTACCTGAAAAACGTACGATTGATATGCAAGTGATTGGGGAGTGGGTAGAGCCTAACTCTAAGGTACTCGATCTTGGTTGTGGTAAAGGAGAATTACTTAGTTACCTGATGCAAAAAAAGCATGCGGTTACTACTGGTGTTGATTTAAATTTGGATCATATAACCGCTTGTGTTGAACGCGGCGTGAATGCCTATCAAGGCGACATGACAAGCTTCATGACTGTATTTCCTGAAGGACATTTTGATCGCGTTATTTGCTCACGTACGCTTCATGAACTTCACGATCCAGCAGGGGTAATTCTAGAGGCTCTTCGTGTAGGCAAAACACTGACCGTAGGTTTCGTAAACCACGGCTTCTGGAAAAACCGCCTGTACTCCCTGTTTAAAGGTAAGAAGATAAATAATATTATTTATCCTACAGAATGGCACGAAAGTCGTCCTGCTAATCCAGTAACCATTGAAGATTTTGAAACCTTTTGTTCGCGTAAATCTATTAAGATACGCCGCCGTGTGCACCTTTTAGGCGATTGGAGAAGCCCATGTCGCTTCTTGCCTAACTTGTTTTCCGGGTACGCGCTTTACGATTTAGAGAAGTAGTTTTTATTTTTTTAAGGTTTTCGGCCTTAAATACACAGATACAATTTGAGCCGTCTGCTGTTGATAGCCAAACCGGCTTCAAGGATTTAAACTCTGCGTTTATTTCATCCTGTAAACCACCGACTTCTATGAGAACACTTCCTGTGTCTGTAAGGCGTGGAACAGATTGAATTAATAATTTTCGTATTATGTCTAATCCATCTACCCCTCCATCAAGAGCGAGTCTAGGTTCATGATGAAATTCTTTAGGCAGTTGATCCACATGTGCCGATGGCTCATAAGGAGGATTACTCAAAATTAAGTCGTATTTTTTTACAGGGACTGAATCAAATACATCACTTTTATGTAACTGGACTCGGTTCTTTAATCCATGATTAGCTACATTAATTTTTGCTACACTAAGCGCGCCATCTGAAAGATCTATCGCATCAACCTTTGCCTGAGGAAACTGATGCGCGAGTAAAATAGCTAAACACCCAGAGCCTGTACACACATCAACCAATTGTTTTGGCTTGTGACTTAGACCTGTGAGTAAATCAATGTACGGAATAATTTCTAAGAAATAACTTCTTGGAATTATGACTCTTTCATCAACATAGAAACGATAGTCACCTAGCCATGCTTCTTTTGTAAGATAGCCTGCTGGCACATGCTCTAATATACGTTTCTTAAAAACCACCGCTAAGGCTTCTATTTCACTTACTTTTAATTTTTTGGATAATACAGAAGGATCACTATCGAGCGGTATGCGAAGCGTGAATAAAATTAAATACAGTGCCTCATCATGGGCGTTGTCCGATACCTGTCCAAGTGCTAGTTTATGTTTTACGTACTGCTTTTCTGCAAACGCAAGCCACGCTTTAGGCGTTTTTAGTGTAGAAGTATTCTCGAAAGGATCTTTGCCTAAACTTTTGGACATAAATTACGATGTTAGATGCTCGTGGTTAAAAATATGATCTGAACAATAGCAATGATGACCAACACATTTAGAGCAGTATCTAAAATCGAGTTCTGGATTACTAATATCCGTTTTCTTACAAATTGTGCACTGATGCCTAAAACTTGGGGTTTGAGCGACGCGAACAACCTGCCTTACGCGTCTAGTCCTATATCCCGCAGATGACCAAATATCTCTTCCGAAAAATAGAATGATATTAGCTGCGGCTGCAGCTATTTGTAGTTTAACACCTAAACTACCTTGAATAATTCCTAAAACAGCAAAGACCCAAACTACGACTGCTAACCAACGCACCTTAACCGGTATTACAAAAAGTATCAGCATTTCAAATTCTGGATTGAGATAAGCGAATGCTAAAAATAACGAGTAGCCGAGGTATGCATTGGTAACAATTGTTGTCGGAGCCAAAAAGGATAGTCCTACCGTTAAAGCCCAACCCAGCCCAAGAAATAGATTGTACTTAAAAGCACCCCAAATTGCTTCAAGTGCATTCCCCATGAAATAAAACACCCACCATCCGAAAACCAGAAACACATAACCTAGTATGCCTCCTGAAGGAATAGGTGTAATGAAGACAAAAGTAATCATTCGCCACCACTGCCCTTCTCTAGCTAATTCAGGAACATAGATGAAATTATCTGGATTCACCGTCCCTAGCATTCCAGTAAGTACGACGAATACCTGACCAACAATAATATAAAGGGTTAGGTTATGGATGCAAAACCGTCCAAAACGGCGCTCGAGTTGATCAAGAAATGACATGTAAAATTATTTTTTAAGTTTAGTATTCAAATCTGAAATTAATTTCTGTTTTTGTTTTTCAAGCTCCGGCGAAGTTATTGTTCCAACAAGTAAGCTCGCGTGATCAAAACGACCATCTTTGATTAAGACGTTAACTGCGTGTAGACGCATCGTTTCTCTTTCTAAAACGGTTTTTGCTTTCTCCTCGAGATGAGCCCACTGAATTAAAGCACCAGGCCAATCTGGTTTTTCTAAATCATAAAACGCTTCTGCATAACGATACGTAAATTCAATGCGGTCTGGTGCTAGTTCGGCTGCTTTTTTAAAAGCGTTTAACATTGCCTCATCTAATTTAGGACGTGTGTATACACCTTTTTTAACAAATTCATTACGCGCTTCGTATAAAAGCGTACCCAATTGATAGTGATAAAGCGGTTCTTGAGGAGATAACTTAATTGCCGCTATGTAATAATTAATCGCCTCAAGAGGTCTACCCTCTTCAGCCAAATAATTTCCGAGTTGATTTTTAACGAGAGGAATATCCGGATCCAGTGCGTTTGCTTTTAAAAGCATGACTGCCGCCTCTCTGTTCATTCCTAACTTTGATAGCAAATAGCCATAAGAGGCATAGCCTGCCGCAAAATTAGGGCTATCATGTACCAGCATATCATAGTCATGACATACTTCCTGCAGTTGTACGCGTATACTTTCTACATCTACTGACTCACCTGCTTTATTTGCATTATCTAAGATAATCTTTTGGCGTTCTACTATTCTCTTAAGATTTCTCTCAGGTAATGTAATTTCTGCTGTTTCATCTGCACACTGCGCGTAGTTAACTACCCCAAGGGCAAAAGTTACAATCCAGAGATATCGTATAAATGATGTATTCAAGTGATATAAGACAGATTCAACCTTAGGTTGTTCAGATGCAATCTTAGAGCTTAAAAGTTATCATCAAAGCTATTGTCATGTGCAATGAACCTTGCGATAAAGCCTATGTCTGTAATTTTTAGGTAAATATAACCTTTTTTGCCCTGAATATTCTCGATCGCCATATTTTCAAAAGCGCCCTCTTCACCTGTGCTGCCGCAGTTGGACTTTTTGCGTTTATGCTCGTTACTGGAAACGTGGTGCGAGACTTAATTGGTCCAGGACTATCAGGTCAGTTGTCGCTTAGTTCGTTCATACAACTAATCCTCTTATTAATTCCACTTGGTCTCACCTATGGTCTACCCATGGGAATGCTTACAGGCGTACTACTCACGCTAGGGCGTTTATCTGCAGATAGTGAAATTACAGCAATGCGCGCTTGTGGAGTAAGTTTACTGCGAATTGCTCGTCCACTTATCATACTGGGTCTACTTGGTTTTATTATTGGTTTACCTATTAATTTCGAATCTATGCCTCAAGCGCGTATGCAGTACGACCGCGTACTAACCGATGCACTGAGAGCTAGTCCGATGAGTTTAATTGAACCTAAAACATTTATCCGCGACTTCCCTGGCTTTGTTGCTTACGTCGGATCTAAAAATAAAGATGAGTTAAAAGACTTTTGGCTCTGGCAACTCGATAAAGATCGCCGCGTAGTACGATTCATTCGTGCTGCATCAGGCCATATCGAATACAGCGCTAATACCAATGAACTTATTCTAACGCTATACCAAGCACAGGTAGAAACACGTAACGAATCTAATCCCGATAATCTGAGTGAAGCAGAACCGATTGGAGTATTCCAAAAAGTGGAGCCTATGCATCTATCGCTAGAAAATATCTTTGGTCATGTTGGCCCTCGCCGTAAACCAGCTTGGATGACTTATTCTGAATTGAAGGCAGAGATTAGCCGCTTAGCTTCCGAAGTAGTTCCAGCCTCTCAACTCAAAGAGCACATGCGTATTCAAATGAAATACGCTATGACTATTACCGATAAATTTACGACCGCTTTGGCAGCACTATCCTTTGTGCTGATAGGTATCCCTTTAGGCATAAAAGTTTCTCGCAAGGAAACGAGTGCCAACCTGGGTGTAGCAGTTGGACTGGCCCTAGGATATTACTTCCTAACCGTTATGGTGAGCTGGCTTGATCGGCATCCAGAATATCGTCCCGACATACTGCTCTTACTACCCAATATCATCTTTATTTGTATCAGTATCTGGCTTTTTAGAAGAACAGAGCAAAACTCATAAGACGTTTAAGTTATTAATTAATAATAACTTAGCCTATGCCCTAGGTGTTTAGGCCTGCTGAACAGCAACGAGCCCACTACGGCCATCTATTTCAGCCATAGCCTGATCTTCGACCTTTATCGAATCAGGGTTTTGTAAGTATTCCTGTGCAAGCGTATCCATGCGCACAAACTCCACCTCTGCTAAGGTCATGGCCCTAATTAATGCACGGAATAAATCTCTTTTACCCATGCCTTCAATTTCAGCATGAAGCGTAAATATATTAGGGCGGTCTTCTCTTAAAAGACTCATGTAATGACTTACTATCTTATCATCTGGAAATTCAGGTCTTCCTAAGAGTTCATCGAAGGTAGGAAGCGTACTTGGAATTTCTAGTGTTTTAAACGTTTGTCCATTGATGCGTGGGAAAAAAGGGTGATCTCCACGTGTATCACTTGAATATAATAAATGAGCTTCGTCGTATACTTGTCGGCTTAGTGCGTTACTTTGCCAACCAGGAGCACCAGCCGTTTTCGCATCATGCCCAAAAATGCGTTTAAACTCAGCGCGTGCTAAATCAAATTCATGACGAATTTTTTCAATCGGTAATTTTTGGACGTAATCCTGCCAGCGATAATGATTATACGTGTGAATCCCAACTTCGTAGCCAAGGTCACGTACAGCTCTTAAAATACGTTCGTTTTTTCTACCAATATGTGGAGCTGGTAAAAGCGTGCCGTTGAGTAGCGTCCGAACACCATACATAGAGACAACACTTGTACGGCTAACTTTCTTAAAAAATCCTGGCCTAAAAATACGCGTTATTGCGCGTCCTGTTTGATCAGGCCCTAGAGAGAAAAGAAAGCAGGCGGGTACACTATACTCTTTACAGTCTGAAACCAAATTAGGAACACCTTCGCGTGTTCCACGATCGGTATCGACATCAATTTTGAGTGCTACGCGAACAGGCATTCTTTATTCTAATTCGTATCCCTTATGCGATAAGTGATAAGCTAATGTTTTATGAATAGCTGTCTTCAAATCAACTTTGGGCTTCCAGCCTAGTTGTTTGTTTATCGCGGAGATAGATGGCACGCGGCGATGTATGTCTTGATAGTATTTACCGAAATACTGACCTGAAGAAACAACGACTGTTTTAGCTTTAGTTGCGTGTTCTCTGTATTCAGGGAATTCCTTAAAGGCCTCGATGATCAACTTTGCGAGTTTAGCTACACTCACATTATTATCTGGGTTACCAATGTTGAAAATCTGGCGCGATGCTTTGCCATTCTTGTTTTCGATGATTCTTAGTAATGCATCTACACCATCATCGATATAGGTAAAGGATCTGCCCTGCTTACCACCATCAACGAGTTGAAGTGGTTTTTTAAAAATAACGTTAGATATAAATTGTGTGAATAAACGTGAGCTACCTTCTTTAGGTTCGAACACATTATCTAGCTTAGGTCCAATCCAGTTAAAGGGTCTAAATAGCGTATAATCTACATTATCACGTACGCCATAAGCATAAATTACTCGGTCGAGTAGCTGCTTAGAGCATGCATAAATCCAGCGCTGTCTTTCGATTGGTCCATAGACCAAACTGCTGGTTTCTTCATTAAGCTCTTCATCAGGGCACATACCGTAGACTTCTGAAGTCGAAGGGAAAATAATACGCTTCTTGTATTTAGCGCACATGCGAACGATCTCTAAGTTTCCTTCAAAATCTAATTCGAATACGCGCAATGGATCACGGACATACTGTATTGGATTAGCAATCGCAACGAGTGGTAAAACAACATCACATTTTTTTACGTGATATTCGATCCACTCTTTAGAAATAGTAATGTCTCCCTCAACAAACTTAAAACGGGGATTACCTAAGCTATCTCCTAGCTTATGATCTCCAATATCAAGACCGTATACTTCCCAATCTTTTTGGGTAAGGATGGCGTGCGTCAGTGAGCTGCCAATGAATCCGTTGGCGCCAAGAATCAGAACTTTGATAGGCATGGGAAGAATTTAAAAAAAGAGATAAACTGATAAGTCGCTCGGTTGCAAGAGCATGAGCCTAAACAAATCAGACTACTTTATAGCTTAATTGATCCCAAAAGAGGCTACTTTATAAGCTGCCCAACCTGTAATTCAGGTTTTGGACCACGCCATTCTGTGCGTGTTAACTCTAAAGCTCCGTCTAGCGTACCTACAACAAGGGGTTCTACGGAAAGAACCTCTCCTGGCTTACCCTTCAATGTACGTCCAGGTGTTGTTTCATATTCTGCCCACCAAACCATAAGTCTAGAACCATGAATGTCTGTAAATGCTCCAGGATATGGATCTGTAACCGCACGAATTAGGTCGAAAATCTGTTTTGATTTGGATTCCCATTTAATTCGGCCGTCCTCAGGCGTACGTCCGCCAAAATAACTTACCTTACTTTCATCCTGAGGGGTCTCTTTAGCCTTACCTTCTAAAAGCAAATCTATCTGTCTTTCGAGTACGCGTTTTGCACAAGGCAGTACTTTTCTAAAAGCGATCTCAGCAGTATCACGCGCTCCAATATCGACACCTTCTTGATCTACGATAGCTCCTGCATCAGCTGACTTAACCATTCTATGAAGTGTCATCCCGATCCGTGTCTCGCCATGTAACACAGCCCAATTAATCGGCGCTCTTCCACGGTATGCAGGCAATAACGAACCGTGCATATTAAACGCACCTAAAGGAGCCAGCGCTAAAATGCGCGTACTAATCATATTTCGATAATATACAGAAATGATTAAATCGGGCTTAAGTGCTGTTATCTTTTCTATCCATTCCGGTGTAGAAATTTTTTGTGGTGTAAAAATAGGAATGTTTTTTTCACGAGCAGCGACAGCAGGCGTTTTAAACCAAATTTTTTCATTTGGATTATCTTCGTGCGTAAAAAGCCCAACAACATTATCACCACGGCTAAGTAAAAGACTTAGGCATTCATACCCTACTTCACTGTAACCGAAAAATAGAACTCTTGGCTTAGTCATTATTCTTTTGTCTCAAGTATCTCTTTAACGTGGTAGCGCTGACGTGCTCTTACTACCTGATAGGTGCGACCTACATATTCACCAATAAGTCCGATACCAACCATCGCTACACTTAATAAGAAGAACAAAATAGCGAATAGGGTAAATACACCGAAAGTTTCGCGATCGAGATTAAACGCAAAACGTCTAACTAATAACAGTGCTACTAAAGCTAAACTTCCCGCTGAACAAATCATCGAGAACATCGTGAAATACTGTAAGGGTGCTAACGAAAATCCTGTGATTAAATCAAAATTTAAGCGGATTAGTTTATAAAACGTATAATTAGAAACGCCTGCATGTCGTTCTTCATGCTTAACTCCTACTTCTGCTGGATTTGCAGAGAAGCTATAAGCAAGTGCAGGAATAAAGGTGTTAATCGCACCGCTTCTTACAATCGCATCAATAATCGCGCGGCTGTAAGCTCTTAACATACAGCCCTGATCTGTCATTTCGATATTTGTCGTCTGACGGCGTACGCCATTAATAATTTTTGAAGCAACGGTTCTAAAAATACTGTCCTGCCTATTAAGTCTATATCCACCTACATAATCATGTCCTGAATCCATAAGTTCGAGTAACTTTGGAATCTCTTCGGGTGGGTTTTGCAAATCTGCATCTAAGGTTACAACGACAGAACCACGCACACGCTCAAACGCTGCCATGATCGCCATGTGCTGACCGTAGTTAGAATTAAAATCTATCACACGCGTTACATCTGGACGCGCTGCATGCTGAGCACGTAATAAATCGGCAGATTTATCTGCACTCCCATCGTTCGTAAAAATGATTTCATACTTACGTCCCAATTTATCTAAGACGGGATACAAACGATTAAACAATATAGGCAGATTAGATTGTTCGTTATAAACAGGGATAACAACGGAAAGCTGTAGTGGTGTAGCGCTCATGATCTAAAATGGGCTGATATAATAGCTAAGAGTTCTTTTACGACACGCTCAACATCAGCGTTCGTCATGGATGCAAAAAGTGGTAGTGTTAAAAGATTGCGTCCCGCTTCTTCCGCAACTGGGAAATCGCCTTCTTTCCATCCAAAGTTACGGTACATGGAAAACAAATGAATGACTGGATAGTGAACACCAGAACCTATTCCTGCCTCATGCAGTTTTGCCATGATATCTGAGCGTTTCACGATTAAGTGTTTATGTGGCAATAAAACCTGAAACATATGCCAATTAGTATCTGTAAAGTTAGCTATCGGCAAACCCAGTCCGAATTTCTGCACTTCTGCTTTAGTGAGTAAATCAAAGTAATGTTTAACCAGCTGGGTACGCTTCTGATTAAATTCATCGATTCTTGCTAATTGACCTAGACCAACACGTGCCGCGACGTCCGTTAAATTAAACTTACCGCCGACGCGCTCTACATCCATACCGTCAAAACCTGTACGTACAACACCCTGTAAGCGGTACTGTTCTGCGAGTTTTGCTTCTGCTTCGTTATTAAGAACCAAACAACCGCCCTCGATCGATGTGATATTTTTGTTTGGATGAAAACTAAACGACACAAAATCTCCAAAAGAACCGATCTTTTTACCTTTATAGCTACTTCCGAATGACTGCGCAGCATCTTCGATCACGCGAATTTTTCTGCGATTTGCGATTTCGTATAAACGGTCTCTATCAACAGGAAGCCCAGCTAAGTCTACTGGAATGATAGCTTTTGTTTTTGAAGTGATCGCAGCTTCGATTTTATTCAAATCGATATTTCGTGTAGTTAGATCGATATCAACAAAGACAGGTCTAGCACCAACAGCTAAAATAACATTACTGGTAGCAACCCAGGTCAGTGGCGTCGTTATAACTTCATCACCAGGACCAATTCCTAATATACGTAGAGCAATCTCCATGGTGCATGTACCTGAATTGAATGCACGCACTGGTCTTCCTCCTACATACGCAGATAACTTAGCTTCAAATTCTTTTACTTTTGGTCCCGAGGTAATCCATCCCGAGCGCAACACATCAACTACACCTGCTATTGTTTCTTCGTCTATAAGAGGACGCGTCATTGGCAAGTAGGGAAGTACTGCCTTAGGTGAAGCGGATGACTGTGAAGTTGGAACGGACATGGTACCTTATGGTTGATTCGAGAAAAGAGTGTGATCCTGTGTTTGCGCGAGTAAATAATAATGGAACGTAGAATCTTTAAAGAGTTCCCTTACATCTTGCCTTCTAGCGACAACAAAGAGGCGTGTTGGCTGTTTCCAAGCGGCTCTAAATTGAACCTCATCAATAAAATGTCCGTTCTTTTGTGCAGCGGCATCTTCTTCGAGCTCAATCTCTCCTTTAAACGCAACGACATCAACGGTGCGTGATGCATAAAACGTAAAATCATGGAAAAATTCATGATAGTGAAGAACTCGGTCTGTTGGCCGAGCTGTTTCATTAACGATGAGCGCTAATCCTTTTGTACCTGGTTTAATGAAAGGAGCTGCGTACGTAAAAACACCAAAGAAAACCGCAATAACTAAAGCTAATGCACCAACCGTAATTCGGGTGCCTCTTCTTGATGCTAAATACGGAATTCTAAGAATTCCCCAGAAAAGGACTGCCGCTAAAGTAAAAGCGATAGGTCTAATTGCATTAGCTTGATCTATAGAGAAGCGTGCAAGATTTGGTTTGATAACAACAACGCATAAAGCCGCGGCTAAAAGTGTACCAAAAACAGATACAGCTATTAGTCCCTTTTTTAAATGCGTATTTGTGTTCGATTTTGTTTTTGCTAACCACACGCCGATAATCGCTGCGAGCGGTGGGAATACGGGAAGAATATAAGGAACTAACTTGGAATGTGATTTAGTAAAAAATAAAAAGATAAACACAATCCATGTTACAAAAAACCACGTTTCTTTATTATTCTCACGCTTAGCCCAACCACCCTGTAGTGACTGCTTGAGTGCTGGATATAAAAATCCTGTCCATGGAAATAATCCTACTAGTATAACTGGTATAAAATACCACCAAGGACCAGGCCTACTCGCAACGGAAGAGAAGAAACGCTGAAAATGTTCGTAAACAAAATAACGGTGAACCCACGTTGGATTATGTCCGCTCACCAAAATATGCCACGGTGCAGCTATTATTAAAAATACGATTAGCCCGCTTGGAAGATATAATGGCCTTAATCGTTTCCACTGATTAAAAATAAGAAGCCATAAAAACATCACCGCTCCCGTGAGAAGGACTCCAATTAATCCTTTAGCAAGTGTTGCAAGCGCAGCACTTATATAAAGCTGCATGAAGAAAAACCGTCTCTGTGGCCCAACCTTTTCTTTTATGCCCAGTATAAATGAAAAAAGCGTCCAGCTCATTAGTACAGACACGGCCATATCTATAATTACGATACGTGCATGTGCCGCATACAAAAGACTGCTTCCTAAAACAACCGCTGATGCAAGTCCCGCGTCTTCACCGTGTAGTTTACGAACAGCGTAATAAGTTAAGAGAACACCAAGCAGAGCAAACAAAGCGGGAACTGCACGAGCAGCTGTTTCATTATTACCTAGAACCGTGAAACTCATCGCTTCTGCCCAATACATTAACGGTGGTTTTTCAAAATAGTTTACTCCATTTAATCGCGGTGTAATCCAATCATTACCAGCAACCATTTCACGTGGTATTTCTGCATATCTACCTTCATCAGGATTTAAGAGCGGATAAGTGCCTGTGCGAAACGCAAATGCAATTCCAAAAAATAGAATAAGTCCAAGCAAGTTACGACGACTTGCAGAAAGTGATGAAAATAAACTCATGGTAAAATTACACTTCCACTTATTTTAAAATGGATGTGTACGTGTGGATCTGCAGATATAACTAAAAATTTTCTGTAAACAGGTAAGGCGTAATCTCTGGTGTCGATATCAGCAGTTCCCTCGATCGTGATCGCTTTATTTCTTATACTTACCGCAACAGGAAAACTTCCTTGTTTTTGTACGCCATGAACAGTTAATCGACCAACAGCTTGCGAAGAACCTGTTTTTAAATCGGTTGTTACTTGATCCAAAATAAAATCAGCCTTCGGAAATTGATCGGTCCTCATCCACATATAAATTTCCATATCACGATCGTCATCATTACTTTTGAGATCACTCATAGTAAAATGAACACTACCCGATACTTTTCCACGTGTTGGATCAATGGTTAGATCCGGATTAAATGAGCTAAACTTGGAGACAAAAGGTCCAACTGTTGTTTTTACAGTTACTTCAATAACACTTGCTGCCCTATCTAGGACGAGATTACTCGCTTTAACCCAAGGACTAAGAGATGAAAAAAATGCAATACACAGCACCGCAACCGTCTTTAAAAAAGATTTTCGGTTAATCAGATAAGTACAGCTGGGTTTTGAGGCGTACAATCGGTCTATAGTATTCCATTAACCATTTTAATCGTCCAGCTCATCTTACACCTCTTTAATACGCGTTTTGGCTGAATATTTGATTTTCTTAAACCACGATCCTTGACCTAACTTAGATAGGTGAGTGAAATTAAACACGAAATGGCTTCTGAGAGAAAATTTACCTTTGTTTGTGGTCAAGATGACTACCTCGTGAGTCGTCTAGGACAGGAGCGTTTCATAGAACTGTGCAAAGGCACGGAGGATGAATTTTCTCGCGATACTATTTCTGGTTTTGCAGGAAATGTGGGTGAAGTTGAAGCCGCAGTTAATCGTTTTAGAGAATCTGTTCAAACCGTTCCTATGTTTGGGGGTAAACGCGCTGTTTGGCTCAAAGATGTTAATTTTTTAGCAGATAGTGTAACAGGTCGCGCTGAGGGAACTCTACAGCAGGTAGAGGCGCTTCAAGAACTACTCACGAGCGTTAATCCTGATGAAGTCGCAATTCTTATCACAGCATCTCCAGTAGATCGCAGAAGAAGTTTTATCAAGTGGTGCGAAAAAAATGCTGACGCTATTGCAACCGATAGTGAAGCGGATGGTTTAGATGCTTTTAGTCCTATTGTACTCGCTGAAGCAAAAGCAGTAGGAGCAACCATTGACTCTAACGCCGTTGAACTTCTCGTAGAAAAAATTGGTGCTAACACACGACTTCTTGCTGAAGAAGTAAGAAAGCTTGCCTCTTATGCTTCCGAAGTAGACGGCAAGATTGTAATCACAGAAGAACACGTAGAAAGCCTAACGCCTAATTTTGCAGAAGGTGATTTCTTTGAAGCAGCTGAGGCTTTCTTTTCGGGTAATATAACTCGAACCCTCGATGCTTTACATCGTCATTTTTTCTCGGGTGGAGACGCACGTCCAGTACTAGCAGCGCTTCAAAATAGAAATCGTTTACTCCTCCAATTAAGAGCCTTAATTGATTCGGGAGATATTAAGCTTGGTCCTCGTGGAGTAGACGGCCTTGCTCGCGCAGCGACACAATACGGTGATAAATACGCAGAAGCACGTGCTGCTAAATCTGCCTATAATATTTTCACTCAACATCCTTTTTATCTAGGAAAACTAGCGAGTGGTAAAATTCCCTCACTCAAGCGCTTAATTGATAATCAACATGAGTTTATACTAGCGTTTGAAGAAATTATTAAGCGCCCCGATGAGCAAGAGGACGTGTTACGAGATATGACAGTAAGGTGCTTAACTGTAACAAAAAACTAAGCCTTTTTACTTTTTTAAATTCGCCTTATCGGGATGAATTTTCTTCACTTTGGTATACACACCTGTGAACGACCAACCCTCTTCTTCAGATCCTATCTCTAATGTTTTAGCTGAACGCTACGCTTCTGTAGCGATGAAAGACATTTGGTCTCCTACAGGTCGTATTACCTTAGAGCGCGATTTTTGGATCGCCGTCATGAAAGCTCAACGGGATTTAGGCGTCCCGATTCCTCAAGAAGCAATTAAAGATTACGAACGCGTAAAAAACCAAATTGATCTTGCTGCAATTGCTGAGCGCGAAAGAAAAACGCTTCATGACGTTAAGGCACGTATCGAAGAATTTTCAGATCTCGCTAACCGTCAGTTTATTCATTTGGGATTAACGAGTCGCGACTTAACCGAAAACGTTGAACAGCTTCAAATCGTTCGCGCTCTCAAAGTTATTCAATTTAAAGCGGTAGCTGCACTTTCTCGCATCGCAACCGTAGCAGAAGCTCACCGTGATTTAATGATCACGGGCAGAACCCACAATGTTCCTGCACAACCCACCACCTTGGGTAAACGTTTAGCCATGTTTGGCCAAGAACTCTTGGTCGCTGTAAATCGTCTCAATCATTTAATTGAAAACTACCCAGTTCGTGGACTAAAAGGTGCCGTTGGTACACAACTCGATCAACTCACCCTACTTGGCAGCGATGCGCATAAAGTCGCTGAATTAGAGGCTCGGGTCATTAAACACTTAGGCTTTAAAGCTTCCCTAGGATCCGTAGGACAAGTTTATCCACGAAGCCTCGATTTTGAAATTACTTCGGCTATCCATCAACTAGCTGCCGCACCTGCGGGTCTTGCGACCACCTTACGTCTTATGGCGGGAGCTGGTCTATTAACAGAAGGTTTCCAAGAGGGCCAAGTTGGGTCCTCTGCAATGCCTCATAAGGTAAATGCTCGTAACTGTGAGCGTATTTGTGGTTTTGCCACAATTATTAGTGGTTATGTTACCATGACTGCTGGTTTATCAGGTCATCAGTGGAATGAAGGTGACGTTTCATGTTCTGTCGTAAGACGCGTAGCACTCCCTGATACGTTTTTTGCGATTGATGGTCTTTTTGAGACTTTAATCACCATTTTAAAGCAAATGGACGTATTTCCAGCAGCTATTGCTGCTGAAAATGAACGAAATCTACCCTTTTTAGCTACTACAACGATTCTTATGGAGGCAGTTAAACATGGAGCTGGCCGTGAAACCGCTCATGAAGCCTTAAAAGAACATGCCCTAGCTGCTGCAAAAGCGATGCGTTCTGGAACCGGTGAATCTAATCTAATCGAGCGTCTATCAGGGGATAAGCGGATTAATTTAGGCAAAAAGGCACTTCAAAGAATTTTATCCGAAAACGCCCGCTTTGTTGGTGCAGCCCCTTTCCAAGTAGATGCTTTTGTGGCTGAAATTAAGCCTCTTGTAAAAAAATTTAAAGGGTCTGACACCTACCAACCAGCCCGACTGCTCTAAAGTTACACGTTAAGTGCAAATTTTAAGCCTTTAAGGCTAAATTTTCGTTTGCTTCCGGGAGTGCCCGCAGGCTTCATAAGCCATTAGGTTTTATAGCATTTTATAACATAACATTCTCATGGCTGAACTCATAGGTAACGTTTTAGTAGGTCAATCCGGTGGACCTACATCCGTCATTAACGCTAGCGTTGCTGGCATTGTTGCCGAAGCACTGAATCACGAATGCATTGAAGAGATCTACGGTGGTCTCAACGGCGTTCTTGGTATTCTTCAAGAAGACTTCATTGATCTTGCTTCAGAATCACAGCAACAAATCAGAGCATTACGTCATACACCTGGCGCAGCGCTTGGCACATGCCGCTATAAGCTAAAGAAACAACAAGATTTCGAACGCGTACTCGAAGTATTTAAAGCACACAATATTCGCTACTTCTTCTACATTGGTGGCAATGATTCACAAGACACCGCAGATAAGATCTCGAAGCTTGCTCAACAACAAAACTACGAGCTACGTGTTATCGGTGTACCAAAGACAATTGATAATGACCTACCTGTAACAGATCACTGTCCAGGTTATGGTAGCGTTGTTAAATATCTCGCAACAACCGTTCGTGAAGTTGCCTGTGATAATGCAGCTATGGGTCAGGGCGATTTAGTCTCTATTGTTGAAGCAATGGGACGTAGCGCAGGATGGATTGCAGCAGGTGCTGCTCTCGCAAAACGCAAAGATCACCCACACGATCCTCCACACATTATTCTCCTCCCTGAAGTAGCATTTAATCAGGAAAAAGTACTCGAAGAAGTACGCCGCGTTTTAAAACGTGAAAAATACTGCTTAATCGTAGTAGCTGAAGGTCTCGTTGATTCAGATGGCAACTACCTCGCAGCAGATGCTTCCACAGATGCTTTCGGTCACGCCCGCCTCGGTGGTGCAGGTGAAGCACTAGGTGAAATCATCGAAGCTGGTATTCCTGGAGTAAAAGTACGCGTAGCTCGCCCTGGTTTAATCCAACGTGCAGCTGCACATATCGCTTCCAAGACTGACTCAGACGAAGCTTTCTTAGCAGGCCAAGCTGCAGTACGTGCTGCTATTAATGGTGAAACCGATAAGATGGTTACTCTATTAAGAGGCGATACCGATCACTATAGCTGTGAAACAGGTTTAGCTCCATTAAGCGAAATTGCTAATGGTATTAAGAAGCTACCTGCAGACTGGATTAATGAAGACGGCGTGAGCATGAATTATCATTTCTTGCGCTACATTCAGCCACTCGTACAAGGTGAAAATACGATTCCTACGGATAACGGCATACCTGTCTATGCTCATCTAGAAAAGCATCGTATTGATAAATCACTTCCTGCTTACGAAGTATAATTAATCCTGACTTTAGACAAAGACCGGATATGGATGAATGAATCCTCCGGTCTTTTTTTGTGTCCTAATACTTTCTCCCCATGGATTCTGCAGATAAAAACTCCGCTAAAACTAAACTCTATTTTATCATCTCAATTATAGGATTTTTAGGTCTATGGTTTATCTCCACAAAATTTAGCCCAGATGGGATAGAGAGAAATACTACAGCCCAGTTTTTTGGCCGTCTTCATCCCTTATTTTTACATATACCCATCGCACTGCTCGTACTTGTTCCTGTACTAGAAATATTAGGTTCAAAATATAAACGCGCTCATCTTACTCAAACAACTGAGTTTGTTCTTGGTATAGCGACTGTTGCTACCTGCATAACTTCCATCGATGGATGGTTACTCGCTTGGAGCGGTGGTTATAGCGGAACAACCGTGTCTCGCCATTTATTAGCAGGCACCCTTTTAACAGGTCTATGTATCTGCGCCTTTTTTCTGCGTAAGATAAACACAGGCATACTCTATAAAATTGTAATTACATTGTGTCTTTTAGATCTCGTTTGGACCAGTGATCTTGGTGGAGCCTTATCTCATGGAGATACATTCCTCACAGAATACATGCCTAGCAGCATGCGCTCCCTGCTAAGACTTCCTGCTCCAAAACCTTCGAAAAAGTCATCACCTCAAACAGTTGCTGCCCGAAAAACGTACTATTCTGAAAAGATCGTTCCATTATTTGAGGCAAAATGTGTTTCATGTCACGGAGCGCAAAAAGTAAAAGGTAAGTTACGGCTAGATTCGTATGAAGCTATTATGAAAGGTGGCGAAGATGGCTCGATCGTTACGCCTTGGGTGGTAAGTAAAAGTGAACTGTATCGCCGAGTAATACTTCCCCCAGAGGATGACGAAGCAATGCCTGGCGGCGGCAAACCACCCCTTAAACCTGAAGAAATTAAGATCATTGAGCGTTGGATTTCTGCCGGTGCTTCAGATAATCAACCTGTAGAATAATTTTTAGCTAAAATAGGGACTTTTTAGGGCTTTTTTGCCTAAAAATAGGCGTTTTTAATCAAAAATAGGCCCTTTTTAACGTTTTTCGGCTTTTTAGAGAAATCCCGAACACTTGACAAATGATACTCAGTCTCATTAACTAGATAGAAGCTCAGGTTGTCCCGCATTATAAATCAATAAACTGAATATTTATCTATCCTATATATATTATAAATAACTGTTTATTAATGACTTAAAACAATATTGGCTCAAGAAATCAAACTCTCTGAATTAGTGGTAGGCTCAAATGCGATCGTACGCGCCTACCCTAAATCAGGTACTGAGTTTATTCGCTTACGTGAAATGGGAGTACTTCCTGGAACTCCAATTACTCTTCTTAGAACTGCACCATTAGGGGATCCGATCGAAATCAAAGTACGAGGATACCGTCTTACACTTCGCAAAAGTGAAGCTGATTTCATTCTCGTAGAGAAAACCTAAGGCGCAGCATGAGCCCCAATTTTACAAGCGCATCTCAAAGTCGCTCCTTTGTGTATGCATTGGTTGGAAATCCTAATTGTGGGAAAAGCACTCTTTTCAACGCGCTCACCGGATTAAAGCAAAAAGTAGGTAACTATCCTGGGGTAACCGTAGAAAAGAAAGTAGGCACGGTATATTCACAACATGGCACTCCCATGTCTGTGATTGATCTCCCGGGTACCTACTCCTTGGCATCACGCTCTCCAGATGAAGCAGTCACACGTGATGTACTTCTTGGAAGAAGACCAGACACACCTACTCCTGATCGTATTTTATGTATCGTTGATGCAACCAGTCTTGAGCGGAGTTTATACCTAGTTCACCAAATTTTAGATTTAGGAAGACCGTTGATCCTTGTGGTAAACATGATGGATCAGACGTCACAAAACGGAATCCATATCGATATCGATCGTCTTAAGCAGACATTAGGAATTCCTGTTATTGCAGCAGAAGCAACTAAGGGAAAAGGCCTCATTGAATTAAAACTCGCGATGAGTCGGTTAGATCTTCCGCTTTCAAAACATGCGTGGTCTATTCCAACTGAAATTGCTTTAGCCGTTGCTGAACTCCAGGCCTCTTTAACTGCAGACTCGCAGAAGTTATATCTCACGGCTCGTGCTGAAGCGCTTTTACTGCTTACAGATCAATCACCCATTCAAGTTGAAGGATCAAAAGCCATCCACCCTCGCACCTCAGAGATTTTAAATACGTGGCAAAAACGGTGGTCAAAGGAAGGCATCGACTGGGCTTCTGCTTTGGTGCAATCACGCTATGATGCAATTTCTAAGCTGTGCTCGGAAGTTGTTGAGGAATCAAATGTAGGACCTGCTTTGACCGACCGTATCGACGCCGTAGTAACACATCCAATACTTGGGTGGTTAGTACTTGGCGTAGCGATGGTGCTTATATTCTTAAGTATCTTTTCGCTGGCTGAATATCCCATGAATTGGATAGATCAGCAAATCACCTTGTTGCGCGATTTAGTAAAAGCCTCGCTACCTGCAGGAGATTTACGTGATTTAATTACAAATGGCGCGATCGCAGGTGTTGGCAGTGTTCTTGTTTTTTTACCTCAGATATTAATTCTATTTTTCTTTATCGGTCTTTTAGAGAGCACTGGATACATGGCTCGCGCCGCATTCATCATGGATCGTTTGATGAATCGCGTTGGCTTAAATGGAAGATCTTTTATTCCGATGCTGAGTTCTTACGCATGTGCCATACCGGGCATCATGTCCACGCGCACAATCGAAGATGAAAAAGATCGTATCATTACAATTTTAATTTCACCTCTCATGAGCTGCTCAGCACGGTTACCTGTATACCTGCTGATGATCGCGGCGTTCGTGCCTTCAGATAAAGTTCCTCTACTCACCAAAGCTTCGCTAATGGTTTTAATGTATGCTCTAGGTACCTTTGGCGCTTTTGGTTTTGCGTGGCTATTTAAGAAAACACTTTTAAAAGGTTCGCAACCAAAGATGATGATGGAGCTGCCTCCGTATCACTTACCGCACATAAAACAAACCCTACTTCAAATTGTAGAACGCATGTGGGTGTTCCTTCGCAATGCAGGTAGTGTGATACTAACCATTAGTATCGTTCTTTGGTTTTTATCGGCTTATCCGAAAGCACACGACTCTGTTAGTGCACAAGAGCAACTTTCTCATAGCTTTGCAGGCAAAGCTGGCCATCTCCTAGAACCTGTAATTAAACCCCTCGGTTTTGATTGGAGAATCGGTATAGGTCTTGTGAGCTCGTTTGCTGCTAGAGAAATCTTTGTTAGCTCTACAGCAGTGGTCTTCAGCAGCAGTGATAATACTGCCCATACACAGACTCAGCCGCTTCGCCTGGCTTTAAGAAACGCTCACTGGCCTGACGGTAGAATGTTATTCACTCCACTCGTTTGTTTATGCCTGATGATCTATTACGTATTTGCCATGCAGTGCATGAGCACGGTTGCAGTCGTTAAGAGAGAAACAAACACCTGGAAGTGGCCGCTCTTCCAGATTTTCTATATGACTGGTACCGCATGGATTCTAACCTTTTTAGTTTACCAAATAGGTACACTACTTGGCTTTTGATTTATGTCATCAACCACACAAACCATTGTAGCATTCGTTTTGGTTGGACTAGCATCGTTTGCACTAATTCGTCGTTTTTTTAATAAAAAACCCGACCACGGTTGCAGCTCTTGCCCAACAGATAAATTTAAAAATAACTTAAAACGTTAATTTTAAGTTCCTCGTTTATTACCATATAGCTCGAGGTGTAATCTGTTTGCGTATCTATAACCAAATTTTTTGCACTGCTCACTAAGCCATAAGCCTTTAGCTTTTACTGCTTCTTGTGTTATTCCCTCGGGCATAAGTAAGATTTTAACACTAGGCACATTTCGCTCTAAAGATTTTATCATCTGCTGCATCTCATCGACATCTGATGGCTGTGATATAACAAACTTAAACTGATAGTTATAGCCGTTATCTAACCAGGAGCGAATTACATTTGGTTGCCACCGTGTCGCTTCATGCTTCTTTCTCCACACTCCGTGCTTTACTGCATCCGGCGCAGAATTAAGAAGCTTTGGAGACATAGAGACTAAATCGCAGGCAATGCCCTCGGGTGCTATCGTTGCAGCCGTTTCAATCGTTATGTGATAACCTAAAGCTTTTAATTCTGATGCAAGAATCCTTACGTCCTTAGCAACCATGGGTTCACCTCCAGTAATAACAACATGTTTTGTAACTGGATATGTTTTCACTCGTGCAATAATGCCGTCTATTGTGTGTGCATCTCCCTCGGGCTCCCATGAGGCATAAGGGGTATCGCACCAACTGCAGCGCAAGTTACAACCACTTGTACGAACAAATACTGAGGGAACGCCTGTTAGTTCTCCTTCACCTTGAACTGAATAAAATATCTCTGAGATAAGCACGGTTATTTAATGATAGGCGCCTTAGGTAATGCCTCGTGTGTTAAGTATTCTGTTGGATCGGGAATGTGTGCGTCAATAAAGGCTTCTCGTCTTTCAACGCAGGTGCCGCACTTACCACAGTGAATAGCGCCTCCTTTATAACAGGAGTATGTTTTTGAAAAATCTACTCCGTGTTTAACACCAACAGTTACAATAGCTCCTTTGTTAAGATCGATAAAGGGTCTTAATAGTTTTATTCCGGCATAGGTACCTTCACGGATTGTGTCTGCCATTGCTTTCATGAAAGCCTCTCTACAATCCGGATAAATAGCATGATCACCTGAATGTGCAGCTATAACTAAACCCTCGGCCTCTAAACTTTCAGCCCATCCTGCTGCTATTGAAAGCATGATGGCATTTCTAAAGGGCACGACGGTTTGTTTCATATTCTCGGCTTGGTAGTGACCCTCCGGAATTTCTCCACCGCTTGATAGAAGGGCTGAGTTAAACAACTTATCTATAAAATCTAAGTTTATGATTTGATGACGAATCCCCAACTTATCTGCATGCAGTTTGGCAAAAGGTATTTCTCTGGGATTATGTTTTGATCCATAGTTATAACTTAATACAGCGACGACTTCATGCTCGGCATTAGCCCAGTATAAAGCACTGACTGAATCCATACCCCCGGAACATAGGACTACAACTTTCATACCTATAATGGGGACAATTTTAGGAAAAATCGCAAGAGATCCTCGAAGTAGCGTTTATTAGCCAAATTTATGTTAAAAAAACACACAAAAATTAATAAAAAACA
>Ga0364907_10012_pt3 | contig 77860 bp, 69 predicted proteins | sample ExccelJu500002D3_2_FD_206960 | JGI IMG/M metagenome (GOLD analysis project Ga0364907, IMG submission 206960) | Enriched cells from Trout Bog Lake Hypolimnion, Wisconsin, USA - BchlTB.July02.5000.02.D3 | ecosystem: Environmental > Aquatic > Freshwater > Lake > Hypolimnion/Profundal zone | place...
CCCGCTTTAAATCGGCTGGCTGCTTGTTCCATTAGATTAACAAATGAGCTAATTGCTTTTAGGGCGCGCTCAGAGAGCAGCTCATCGCTTGTTTGGCTTGCGAAACGTTTCAGGATACTCCAGAGGGAGATCCCCTCTTTGCGGTTGATCTGTGTCAAGTGATCCAAACTTTTATCGGAGATGCCACGGCGAGGCACGTTGATAATGCGCAGAAGCGCTTCTTGGTCATCTGGATTGATGATCGCTTTTAGGTAGGAGAGCAGGTCTTTCACCTCGCTTCTTTCATAAAACTCTGTGCCGCCAAAAATTTTATAGGGAATACCACGCATCCATTGCCCCTCCTTTTCAAAGGAGGCTTGGATCAGAGCGGTTTCTAGGGGCCCTGTCAAGAGATTGGACCGATAGAGAATCGCAAAATCTCTCCAGCTCCAGCCTTTTTCTTTGCGCAAGTAGAGGATCCTCTGGACGACAGCCTCGGCCTCTTCGACCTCAGAGGGTGCATGAAAAAGTTGGATCAGCTCACCCTTCTCTTGGCTGCTCCAGAGCTTTTTATTGTGGCGTTCGAGGTTGTGAGCGATCAATCCATTGGCTGCTTGTAAAATAGTTGGGGTCGAGCGGTAGTTCTGCTCTAATTTGATTGTCGTCTCTGCTTCAAAGGTTAAGATGTGCCGAATTTCCGCGCCACGCCAGCCGTAGATCGATTGATCGTCATCGCCGACGACGCAGAGATTGCTGTATTTAGAAGCGAGTAGAGAGGCGAGGCGGTACTGGATCGGGTTGGTATCTTGGTACTCATCGATCATGATGTAGCGGTACTGCTCTTGGTACTGTTCTAGAAGATGGGGAAACTGTTCAAAGAGCTGCACGGTGAGAGAGAGCATACTGTCAAAATCAACGGCATTATAGGCGCGCATACAGCCCTCCAAGTGAGTAAAGAGCTCTTGGGAGATCTCCGATGCGCCCTGGAGGGATGTCTCTCCTCGATTTTTGGCCTGTGAGATCTGTTCAATTGTCTTTTCTAGAGAGGGGAGGTCACCTTCGTGCTCCAGTAGATTGCGCGCGAGTTGTGAGACTAGGCGCTTCACTTCACGCTCTCCATAGAGGCTGAATTCGCGCGTATAGCCAAGTCGATGAATCTCCTTGCGTAGGATCTGCATGCAGAAGCTGTGAAAGGTGGAGAGTGTCACCTGTTTGGCGATCGATTTAGAGACCTTTTTTGCCACGCGCTCGCGCATCTCTTTTGCGGCTTTATTGGTAAAGGTAAGGCCTAAGATTGCGGAGGGGGGCACTCCCTTTTCGATGAGGTAGGCGATTCGATGAACTAGAACGCTTGTCTTGCCGCTGCCGGCTCCCGCTAGGATGAGGAGCCTTTTTTCCGTTGTAAGAACGGCGCGTTTCTGTTCATCATTTAGCGAAGAGAACATAGGAGTTTCTCCAATTCCAAGAGGATGTGGCTTGTCAAAATATTTTCGGAGTATTTTTTTCGCGGAAGAATATTGAGTTCTAGCCCTTTGGGGAATTGACTTAGGGTGTGTCGAAATGCCTCTCGGACAACGCGCTTAAAGCGATTGCGCATATGAGCCTTTCCATATTTGCGCGATACAGTCAAACCAAGTTTTGGGCTGCCCGATTCACCTCTCCTGTAGTTAATCAGGAGGAGATCTCCGGTCCAGCGACAGTTCGACCTCTGAAGAGTTTGGAATTGCCTTTTTGAGAGGATTCGTGCGCTCTTTGGGAAGCTTAAGCTGTTGTCAGCGCGACTCTGCCGGATCTTCTTCTGCGGTTGATGATTTTGCGGCCGTCTTTTGTCCTCATGCGCTTGCGGAACCCGCAGGCTGTCTGGCGTCTTTTCTTGCTCGGCTGATAGGTGCGTTTCATTGTTCATCCCTTTAAATGGAGTGTAATTAATGTTTTGGCTGCAGTATAGGATAAGAGGCCAAAATCGGCAAGCAAAAAAATCGATCTTGCACAGAATATGGGCGATCTTGTATAACGTCAGTTTTGACAGAACAAAGTATTAGGAATCGCATGAAAGTTAAAGCATCGATTAAAGCGGACCCGGCAAAAGGGGACAAAATTGTAAGACGTCAGGGACGTGTCTACGTCATCAACAAAACTGACCCGAATCGGAAGCAGAGACAGAAGGGTCCTGCTCGTAAAAAATAATTTTTAACGGGAATTTATGGCTAAAAAATCTTCTATTGCAAAGCAGAAAAAGCGTGAGCTGATGGTTCAGCTGAAGTGGGATAAGCGGCAGAAACTGAAAGCTGCTATCATTGATCGAAATAAGTCAGATGAAGAGCGTCTTGCTGCACAATTACAACTCAACAAGATGCCACGCAATTCATCTCCGGTTCGTTTGCGCAATCGCTGCCAGCTGACAGGTCGTGCACGCGGCTACTTGCGTAAATTTAAGCTCTCACGTCTCTGTTTCCGTGAAATGGCCAACAAAGGGCTCATTCCCGGCATCATCAAGGCGAGCTGGTAAGAGTTGCTTGTTCTTTAAGAAAGTCGTTCAAAGGGCCTGTAATGGGCTCTTTTCTAGAAAAACAGCTTGTAATCCAGTTCCAAAGGGATAACAGGATTGCGCAAAATTGAGCTGCATAGCTTTTTTCGGTTTTTGGTGCTGCGATAGAGGATTGTTCGGATTGAGTGATCCGGTCGCTCGCTAAAATAATCCCTTTATTATGAGTCAGGACTATGGATTCTAGTTCTATTTGAGCTTGATCTTGTAGCTTCTGTGGCATAGGCTGTTTCATGATTGCAGCAAATTCAGCTACAACGGGGCTTCTTAGATCTTGGCGTTCTGATGGTAGAATAAGACCGCCCTGTTGCAAGCGAATAGATTCTTGAGTTGTTAAAATTTTAGCTAATTTAGCCTGTACTGTATCTCTGTTGTCGTTATTTTGATCTGACAACTCATTTAACAATTGCAATAGGTCATCTAAAGATTCCATTTTCCTGTTCAAGGTCTCTAGAGGATCTTCTGGTGCGGCGTGAAATTTTTCTGTCAAACCAATTAAGGAGGTAATTAAAGACTCTTTTTGATCTTTAGAGGAGCTCTCCTTGTTGCTCATATCACGAACCTCGTCCAATGTCGAACCTATGGCGGCATAGAGCCTGTTTAATCTTGGATAAAAAGAAGCCGTATCCTCTTTTAATGCTGCTGTGTATACAGAGTCAGAGAGTGCGGCAGGATCGTTAAAGGAATTTTCATATTTTAAAACGCAAAGTCTAAAGCTGTCGGAGATCCCATGTAATCCGCGGGTCAGTTGAGCCACTAAAGGTAGGTTTGAATTTTTCCGGCAAAATCCTTTAAATACTGGAAGTGTTGGGGAAGGGCTTTCTGAGGCCGCTGCAGCTGCAGGGGCTTCGACAACTGCCGCAGCAGCAGCTGCCGGACGGGTAACAGGAGGTCCCAGCTGGTCGCGGATAGAGTTTCTGATCTCTGCTGACTGCTTTTGGACTAGCTCTGTAAGTCTATCTGACAATTCTGGCTTATTTTGTAAAATTTCTCTGGTAATGCTCGAAATTAATAATGCAATTTTCTCAAAAAGTAGAATTGCGGATTCTTGATTAGGCGTGGAACTTATGAGCGAAACGCAACCAGATAGAGCTTCTAAATCCACAATAGTCATTTCATCTACTATTACATTTGACTTTAGCCCTTTCATTTGGAGATTAGCCGCAAAAACGGATGTAATTGTATTCTCAAAATCAGGGATGTTTTCCGAACGGCTAGCACCGCTTGCAACCGCAGTAGTGGCGTCGGTAAGCTTAGAGATTGCGCTTTGAAGTCTGGATATTGTCATGTGTTGTTCCTTGTTATTTTGTTTATATTAACATAGTAACAAAAACGCAAATAACTAACAATTATCAAAGATAACTTTAATTACAACTGTTATAAACTAAGGCTTTTATAATAGACGTAACTTCCTGATCTCTTCATCTGAAAGCTTGACAACAGCAGAAAGCTCTTCATCCGACGCCTCTTGGATCCGTTTGACACTGCCAAAGTGGCGCAGCAGAGCAGCTCTTTTCTTGGGCCCGATTCCTGAAATACTTTCTAACGAGCTGCTAATAAGCGCTTTAGCTCTTTTTTTGCGATGAAATCCGATGGCGACGCGATGCGCCTCATCCCGGATTCTCTGCAGGAGGAAAAGAAGTGGGGAGTCCCTCCCCAGGAGGATCGGCTCTTTTTGGTCGCTCAAGAAAATTTTTTCTTGAGAGAGGCCCTTGTCGTGACGGCTTGACTCCTTGGCAAGGGCTATTAGATCGATCGTGACAATATCGAGGCTTTTGAGCAGGTCGATGCCGATTTGCAGCTGTCCCTTGCCGCCATCTAGGATGATCAGGTCGGGCAGGTCATCTTCTTTTTTACCCCTCTCTAGGCGCCGTAGGAGCTGCTCCCGCATGGCATCGTAGTCGTTCCCAGATTTGACCTTGAAGAGGCGGGTCCTCTTCTTATCATAGACTCCTTCATGGAACGAAATGAGAGCTGCGACCGGCGTTGTCCCTGATAGGTTTGAGGTGTCGAAGCATTCGATCCGTCTGGGGTAATTGTTGAGCCTGAAAAGCTCTTGTAGATCGAGCAGTCTCTTTTCTCGCAAATCTGTCTCTTTTCTCTGCTGCTTAAAGAGGGACTCTGCGTTTTTAGTTCCAAGCTCGCGCATCGCCTTTTTTGCCAGCTGGATTTTGATCTGCAGGAGAGGGCCGAGACTCTCTGGGAGTTTGAGAGATGTGATGATTTTTTTGGGCAGTTCTTCTGCATGCGTGTATTTTTGTAGCAAATAGGAGGAGAGTAGCTCGGCATCTTCCTGTGCCACCTGCTTAAAAAAATCGTGATCCGAGCCAACTAAGATTCCCTCTCGGAAGAGAAGCCGCACGACCATCACATCATCTGCCTCGCGGTAGAGGCCAATCAGATCGGAGGCGTCTTTGCCTGTAAAAAGCCTTCTTTTTTTAGAGTCGGCCACATACTCCAAGTGGCGAATGGTCTGCAGAAGATGCTCCGCCTTTTCGAATTCAAGGGCATCTGAGGCAGCTTCCATTTGCAGCTTTAATCTTTTGAGGATGGAGCGGTCTTCTCCCTGCAAAAAGGCGATCGCCCCTTGGACAAACTGGTCGTACTCCTCATGGCTACATAATTTCATGCAAGGCGCCACACATCTGCCGATCCCATGCAACAGACACGGTCTTGTTCTGCGCTTCAGCTCATCATCGGAGCATTGGCGCAATGGAAAGAGGGAGCCGAGAAGCTCTAATGTTTTGCGCGCTGCCTCTGCATTGGTGTAAGGGCCAAAGTAGAGTCCCTCTTTTTTTGGCCTTCCCTTGTAGCGGATCAGCTGCAGACGTGGCCAAGGATCCTTGTGGTTGATCATCAAGCTGATAAAGCTCTTGTCGTCTTTGAGAAGTGCGTTGAATTTAGGCTGGTGCGTTTTGATGAGGCGATTTTCTAAAAGAAGTGACTCCTCTTCTGTCAGGACAACGATCGTATCGATGGAGGTTACCTGAGAGGTTAGAAATGGCACCATTGCTCGCCCGTCACCCCCCGGTGCAAAGTACTGCTTGAGGCGAGAGCGCAGCTTTTTCGCCTTTCCGATGTAGAGGATTTTGCCAGCTGCATCCTTCATCAGGTAGACGCCGGGCTGCTCAGGGAATCTGTGTAAATCGATCACGTTTTTTGTGTTCGTTCTAAAGTGCGCAGCATCTCTTGCGCTCGTTTTAAGACTGGATAGGGAAGTCCTGCCAATTGGGCAACATGGATCCCGTAGCTTCTATCTGTACTGCCACGGGCAATTTTATGCAAAAAGATAATGCCATCTGGGGTTTCGAGTACTGAGACGTGAAAATTGCAGGCGCCAGGGACTTGGGACTCAAGAGCTGTCAGTTCTCCGTAGTGGGTGGCAAAGAGGGTCTTGGCTCTTTTTTTAGGTTCTTTCAGAAGATATTCAGCAACAGCCCAAGCGATCGAGATGCCGTCATAAGTGCTGGTTCCTCTTCCAATTTCGTCGAGAATAACAAGTGACTTTTCTGTCGCATTGCGCAAGATATTGGCGGTCTCTGTCATCTCCACCATAAAAGTCGATTGGCCTTTAGCAAGATTGTCGCTTGCGCCGATGCGCGAGAAGAGCTTATCGATGACACCCAGATGTGCCGATTTTGCTGGCACAAAGGAGCCAACCTGAGCCATGAGGCAGATCAGTCCCACTTGGCGGATAAAGGTCGACTTGCCCGCCATATTGGGCCCTGTAATGAGGAGCAGGCGCTGCTCGGCGTCGAGATCGAGGTCGTTGGAGATAAAGGTCGAACTTCCAAGTGCCTGTTCGATGACGGGATGACGTCCCTCTTCGATGTGAAGCTGATCGCTTGTGTCAACAAGAGGACGCACGTAGTTGTGCATCTTAGCAAGCGTCGCAAGGGCTACAAGAGTATCAATAACGCCGATAGCCTGAGCACTCTTTCGGATGCGCGCGCTATTCTGGATCAGCCTCTCTCGTAGCTTCCCGAAGAGCTCCAGCTCAAGCGCAATGATCTTCTCTTCTGTTGTCGCCAGCCGATATTCATACTCCTTCAATTCCTGCGTAATAAAGCGCTCTGCATTGGTGAGTGTCTGCTTTCTTTCAAAGTAAGAAGGTGCGCGATCTGCCTGTCCCCGACTGATTTCGATGTAGTAGCCAAAGCCGCGCGTATAGCCAATTTTCAGAGTGCGGATTCCGCTCTCTTCTTTCAAGCTTGTCTGGTAGCTTGCGATCCAGTCGTGGCTCTCGAGGCGGAATGCTCGGAGTGCATCGAGCTCTTGGTTGTAGCCATTTTGAAAAATTCCTCCCTCATTTGTGCGGAGGGGAAGATCTGCTGCGAGGGCAATGCTTAGCTCCTGGCATAGAGAAGAGAAGTCGGAAATCGCATCCCTCTCTTGTTGTAGAAGGGCAGTTTTGCTACCTTCTAGCTCGGTTCTTACCCGGGCTGCAGCCTCAAGAGAGAGGCGCAACGGGAGTAGATCTTTAGGAGAGGCGTAACCTGTTTCGATGCGCATCATGAGTCGCTCTAAGTCACGCACTGCCTGCAGAATGGAGGGCAGCTCCTGATCTTTTAATAGCTCCTCTACGGCGTCCTGACGCGCCCTAATTGCCTCAATGGATAGAAGCGGATGTAGAAGCCACTGCTTTAAGAGGCGGCCCCCCATGGGAGTTTTCGTCTTGTCCAGAACCTCAAGAAGAGTTTTTCCGTCGTGAAGGGATTCAACAAGCTCGAGCTGTCGCTCTGTCGCTTGATCGATCAACATGTAGCCTGAAAGCTCTTCCGGATGTAGCTCTACCACGTGGGCAAGAGAGAGCTGCAGCTCATCTTGCAGATAGGAGATGAGGGCTCCGGCTGCATTGACCTCTGCTACCTTGCCTTGAAGGCCAAGTGGCGAGAGAGACTGGAGATGAAACTGTTTTTTGAGGGTCTCGACACTGCTCTCGTGGTCAAAGAGCCAATCTTCTCGCACAAGAGCGTTTGGTAGCTTCAGGGCCCTGTCTGCTTTTTGTGAGCAGATCAGCTCAGAGGGGCGCAGACGTGAGAGAGCATCTAGCAGCTCTGCCTTGCTTTCCACTTCAAGCGTGCGAAAATCGGCGGTTGTCAGGTCGAGCAGTGCTATGGCGTAGGTTGCATTGACCTGATCGACTGCAGCGATGAAGTTGTTGCTCTTTTCGACAAGCAGCGAGGAGTTGATAAGGCTGCCGCGTGTCACAATGCGCACCACATCGCGACTCACCAGTCCCTTTACCGCTTGGAGGTCTTCTATCTGCTCTGCGATCGCAACACGAAAGCCCTTTGCTACAAGCTTGTCGATGTAGCCCTCGCACGTGTGGAATGGGATCCCGCTCATCGGCACATCTTGTCGTTTTGTGAGTGTTACGTTCACAGCTTCAGAGAGGCTCACCGCATCGTCATGAAACGCTTCGTAAAAATCGCCGAGGCGGAATAGAAGCAGGGCTCCTGGCGCTTTTTCTTTGCAGCGCTGCCACTGCAGCATCATGGGTGATGTGGACATGGGGGACTCCTTTAGCGGGCCATGTTCATAATTTTCATTTCGTTCGGCAGGTTTAGGCTTTGTCAAATCGATCTTCTTCGTCGGCCATAGCTTTGCTATGTTCTCCTCACTCAGAACGCTGCGCTTCGATTTGACTTCGCCTCGCTCTCCCGAACGAATGTGAAAATTATGAACATGGCCCTTTAGGATACGGTTATAGCACCGCTGGACGATTTTTTTCACTATTACTTCTCAAAAAAGCCGGTTTTGACTAAAATGAAGTTGTACTTCAAAATGGTAAAAACGATGTTTAGACGAGAGATAGAGACTGAAATTCAGGAGCTTGCGAAAGGATACCCCATTGTAACACTACTAGGTCCACGCCAATCTGGTAAGACAACGCTTGTACAGCACGCCTTTCCAAATAAACAGTATGCAAACCTTGAATTTGCAGATACACGGGCAATTGCTAGCTCTGACCCGCGCGGTTTTTTGGAGCAATTTCCGGATGGCGCTATTTTTGATGAGATTCAGAGGGTCCCGGAGCTTCTCTCCTACATTCAGCCACTTGTCGATGAGCGTGATCAGAAGGGAATGTTTATCCTTACTGGAAGTCATCAGCTAGAGCTCCAGCAGGCAGTTTCGCAGTCTTTGGCAGGCAGAACAGCGCTACTCACTTTGCTTCCAATGAATTTGATTGAGTTGGAGGAGGCTGGTTTTCAGCTTTCGATGGATGAATGGATGCTGAAAGGTGGTTATCCTCGCATCTATAAAGACAATCTAGACCCAACCAAGGCGTATCGCAACTACTTTCAAACCTATGTAGAACGGGACCTGCGCCAGTTAATTCAGGTCAAGGACCTGATGCAGTTTGAGAGATTTATTCAGGTTTTAGCTGGGCGTATTGGGCAGATCTTAAATATGGAGCAAATTGGTGGAGAGATTGGGATTTCATCTCACACAGTAAAGGAGTGGATTTCGATTTTAGAGGCCTCTTTTATTCTCTTTCGACTTCCACCCTACTTTGAAAATCTAGGAAAACGGCAGATTAAATCTCCGAAAATCTATTTTAATGATGTAGGCCTTGCGGCTTACTTGTTGGGGATTCAGAATGAATTGCAGCTTGCCCGGGACCCTCTTCGGGGAAATCTCTTTGAAAATGCAGTGATCCTAGAGTTGAAAAAACATCGGCTGAATCGCGGTTTAGATCCCAATCTTTTCTACTACCGAGATGTTCAAAAAAATGAAGTGGATCTGATCTACAAAGTGGCGGACACCCTAGTTCCGATCGAGATTAAATCTTCTAGGACGTATCATCCGGAATTTATTAAAAAATTACACTTTTTTCAGGAGCTTGTGAAGGAGAGATCTCCAAGAGCTTTTCTGATCTATGCAGGGGAGTTGGAGTCTCGCATTCAGACGACACATCTGCTCAATTACAGGCATGCCATTCGGGCCTTAATCGATTATACCCAAATAGCCTGAAAAATCGGTTTTTAGCAGGATCGGCTTTTCCGGTTTTAGAACAGTGCGACACGCGCAGAACAAAAAATGGGCGCCTCCTTGCTAAATTCCCGCTTTTTCAGGTTGTTTGGGTATATTTGGGTACAAGTCGAGTTAGAAAAAAATAATTGACAAATCCAGCCGTCAACGTTACAGTCTAAATTTTAAGATTCACCCAACTTTGCAAAGATTAGGATATGAAAAAAATATTTTTGCTTCCGCTCCTTATTTTTCCATTCTTGCTCAACGCAGAAGTGGTGGAGGAGCTCTTTTTTGATCAAGAAAGTGAAGAAATTGCAAGCTTAGAAGAGTCTGAAATTAGCTATGCACCCATGAAACGTTCCTCCCCTCAAGATGCGCTCTTTGATGATGATGAAGAGAGTGAAGCGCCAGCTTGTAAACCAAAACCCCAATGCAAGCCAAAGCCAGCTCCTCCATGTAAGCCAAAGCCTGTCTGCAGGGCTCCGGTTGCGTGCAGGCCTGTAAAACAGTGCTGCCCGGATCGCAAAAAGACGCCAGAGGCTTGTCCAGGCTTAATGTTCCCATCTGCACACGAGTCAATGGTTCAGGATGGTGCGGGTTTTAATTTTTTTGGAGAGTGGCTCTATTACCAAGTGACTGAAGCCGGGCTTGTCTATACCGCAAATGGAAATACAGCTCTCATCACGTCTCCTAATGTGAATGACTTGATACCTGTTGTGATGGAACCGGATTATCATTCGGGATTTCGCGTTGGATTTGATTATGAAATGAACCATGATCATTGGAAGTTCATTGCTGCATGGACTAGGTTTCATCAACAGAGCTCTTTTTCACACAAGCTTCAGGTCCTTCCAACAGATGGTTCATTTGACAATTTAGCAGCCTACTTTTATTACCCCACAGCAGCTTTTTCAAAGTCTCTAGCGACAGCTGATTGGAAATTTCATTATGATCTGCTTGATGTTGTCTTGGGTAGGGATTGTTATTTAGGCAAAAGAGTATTTATAAAGCCGTATGCCGGGTTTAGAGGCGCTCTGGTTACTCAGAGAGTCGATGCTGCATATTACAACCCCCTTCCAACGGGTGATTTTTATGCTACGGGGAGACAAACCTTTCGAGGGGCTGGCCTGAAATTTGGAGCCGATCTGCACTGGATGTTTGCTAAGCATTTTGGTTTATACACCGATATTAGTACATCTCTACTCTGGGGAACGTATAAGACGCATCTAACCAATTCCACTAGCCTTCAAGTTCCTCCAACACTTGTCACGCCAATGAATACCAAGTCGATCCAGTCGATTGTAGAGATGGGAGCTGGATTTGAAGTAGACACATATTTTGCTTGTGATCGGTATCATCTGACGCTGCGCGCTGGCTGGGAAGAGAGCTTGTGGATTGCTCACAATCACATGTTTCAAGCTGTTCAGTTCTCTTCTGGCTCAACGCGTAATGCAGCCTATAATAGTGCAGGGCAGCTCGCTATTTCGGGGATTTCAGCAGGCATTGCTATAGGGTTTTAACTTTCCTGTCGTACAATTTCTCCTTTAACTGTCACAATCTATTGACTTGTAGTCAATAGATTGTGACAATCGGCTCCATATGTTTATCTATCGCACAGAGAGTTTAGAGCTACTGCGTCAGCGGATCGATCTTGTCGAAGTGCTCTCCCCGCACGTGGAGCTGCACAAGTCAGGAGCCTCCTACAAGGCGTGCTGCCCTTTTCATGATGAGAAGACTCCTTCATTTATGGTTCAGAAGGGAGATTCTCACTACCACTGCTTCGGCTGTGGGGCGCATGGCGATGCGATTGCCTTTCTGATGAACTACCTCAAACTCGATTTTGTTGAAGCTGTCGAGAGTTTGGCGGAGAAATTTGGTGTTGTGCTCGAGAAAGAAAAAGAAGAGGAGCTGCATCGCGGTACGAGTAAAACAGTTTTACGACAAGCGCTGGCTCACGCGTCACGGCTCTATCAATTTTTTCTTCTGCACACAGAGCAAGGGGAGGAGGCGCTCCGCTACCTGCAGAATCGCTCGATTGATTTGGATTTTATGCGCACCTTTCAGATCGGCTACTCGTTGCCAGGCGCTCTTTTTCATCAGGCGATGCAGGCGCAAGGGGTGCCAGATCCGATTCTCGAAGAGGTGGGGCTTCTTCTGCAGACGTCATCGGGTAGATCTCGCGATTTCTTCTCCGATCGCATCATGTTTCCAATTTGTGATCCGCTAGGTCATGTGATCGGCTTTTCAGGACGCAAGTTTCGAGAGGAGACACCAGGGGGCAAATATGTCAACAGTGCGGAGACACCTCTTTTTAAAAAGTCGCATGTTCTTTTTGGGCTCAGCTACTCGCGCAGATCCATTGCCAAAAAACGGGAGGCGATTATCGTCGAAGGACAGATCGATGCACTGCGGATGATCCACTCGGGTTTTGATTATACGGTAGCCGGCCAGGGGACAGCTTTTGGCGAGGGACATGTGAAGGAGCTGCTGCATCTAGGTGTCGTCCAAGTTTTTCTTGCGCTAGATGGAGACGATGCAGGACGCGCTGCTGCGATTAAAATCGGGGATCTATTCCAGAAAAAAGGGGTAGGCGTCAAGGTTGTTTGCCTACCTCAAGGCAAAGATCCCGACTCTCTCTTGAGGCAGGAAGGGAGGGAGGGGTTTGCAAAGCTCTTGGACTCGGCAGAGGAGTACCTGGCGTATCTCTTTTCCGAGCGCTCCAAGCAGTTTGAGATGGCGCTTCCTGCTGGGAAAAATAGCTGTCTGCAGGCAATTGTCGAGCAGGTGAAGGGCTGGGATGGTGCGCTTTTTGTCCATGAGAGTGTGCGCCGCCTTGCTCTTTTGGCAAAAGTTCCAGAAGAGATGCTCCTTGCACTTATTGGAGATACAACGCCTTATGTCCGGCGCACTTCAAAACTCGGGACGACTCAGATTAATCTGGATCAGATTCTAGAGAGAGATCTTCTGCGCTGGCTTGTTCTTTTAGGAAAGACGAAAGAATCGGTGGTTATCAAGGTGTTGGATGTTTTGACGGAAGAACTCTTCAAGGATCCGATCGCGCAAAAAATCTTCTCTCTAATTGCACAAAGTGAGGCTCAAGATCTTCTGGGGCTTGTTCTACAGCTCTCTTTGCCAGAGGAGAAGCTCTTTTTCGCGCAGATGATGGAAAAGAAGGTCAATCTTCAAAAAGCGGAAGCTGGGCTTGTGGAGTCGACCAACAAGCTGCTCCAGCGCGACTGGAGTGACAAACGGGAGGCTCTCAGTGCTAAGATGCGCTCAGGGGCCTTGTCGGAGGAGGAGCAGCTTTTCTTGGCTAAAGAGTTGTCAGAGCTGAAGATGCCTACGTTTGACATAACTCGGCAGAGTGGATAGCGTGTAAAATCTCTCTCCAGCCTTCTTCTGGAATCTCACCGCCTGAGACTTGAATCACGGATGCACCAGCTCTTGCCCCATAGGTCGCTGCAACGTGCAGAGGCTGATTATTTAGATATCCATGTAAAAATCCACTTGCGAAGAGATCTCCAGCGCCCGTTGTATCCAGAGGGGAAGCGACATAAAAGGCGGGACAGTAGAGAAGTTCGTGTTCGTGTTGAATATAACAGCCTCGACTGCCAAGAGAGACAACTGCGACCTCACAAATAGAGCCGAGCATCTGACACGTCTCTTCTTCTGTGTGGCCCGTTAACATCTTAGCCTCATCCTCGTTGCAAAAGACGATGTCGACATACTCTTTTAGCAGATGGTAGATCTTCTCTTTAAATCTGCGCACAATCTCAAAACTTGCTAGGTCAAAAGAGACCTTGGCTCCGGCAGCTTTTGCAAGCGCCATCGCTCGTTCTGTTAAATCGTCATTAAAGAGAGTGTAGCCTTCGATGTGGACAAGTTTGATCCCAGTGAAATGGTCAGGCGTTAGATCTTTTCCGGAAAAGGTGACGCTTGTTCCCTGAAAGATGCAGAAGCTGCGCTGCCCGTCCGGTGTGACAAGCGCAATCAGCTCAGCTGTCTGCTCTTCGGATCGGATCTCTTGGATGCGGACGCCGCGCTCTTGCATTGCATCGGAATAGAATTTGCCCATGGTGTCATTTCCGATTTTACCAATCATGCTCACCTTTTGACCAAGGCGGGCAAGGCCTTTCAAGCTGTTTGCGGCGCTGCCTCCAGGTACGGTGGTAGGGGCCTTATCGCTTTTTTGTAAAATCTCTTGAAGCGTGGGGTAGTCAACACTGCGCCAGCCGCCTTTTTCCATTCCAAGCTCTTCGAGAAAAGCATCTGGCACGAGTAGAATATGATCGATAATCAAACCACCCACTCCTAGCACATCGTAATCTCGATTTTGCAACTTTTTGGGACCGCCTGCCTCGTCTATTTGCTCTTGGTCATTTGGCAATAGGCCAAATTCGCTGATTTGTTTTCTAAGGAAGGGGTTGTTAACCCCTTCCTTAGAAAACAAACAGCGCCAAGAACAAATATCTTGAGGCCTTCGGTCCCAAAAATGACATAAGTCGAGATAATTCATATTTTTTTCCTCAAAGCTTTTTTAATATAATTTCTATTGGAATAGATGTATTCGACCCCAGAGCAGACCGTGTAGAGAGCAGCTACCGCAACAATATAGAGGCTGATTTTTTGCAACATATAGAGCTCTAGAACACCTAGGGAGTAGGGGATAATCAGCAGTAGGATGGAAAAAGCTGAGACTGCCTGGATTACGGCTTTGATTTTTCCAGAGAGCCGCGCTGCGAGGGTCATTCCTCTTAATGCGCAGAGTGTGCGCAGGGTGCTGATTGTCGAATCACGATAGAGAAGCAGAAGAACCAGCAGCAGCGGCAGCTGGATGAGCCCTTGGGTAAAGGTCAAAAAGACAGAGAGGCGGAAGATGCTGTCTGCCATTGGATCGAGAAGTTTTCCAAGGTCAGTCACTTGATTTTTGCGTCTTGCAACGAAGCCATCGAGCAGATCGGAGAGTTCAGATAGAGCCATCAGAGCAATTAGAATATACGGCAGGAGGCGAAGGCTGATTCCAAATTCGTGATGGTACAAATAGATAATAAGAAAAATCGGGCTGATGACGATACGAGAGCAAGTGAGATAGAGAGCAGCGGTCACGGTGCACCTTTTTTAAATGACACTCAAGGCACCTGGAAAGGCTTTCTTGTCAAATACCTGCTTCTGCAGCTGTTTTGAATGTCGACTCTATAGACTCTACAGTTTGAAGCGCAAGCTGCCCACATGCAGCTGCGATCTTGGTTCCTTTGGTAAAGCGGCGTGTTGTTGGGATCTTCGCCTCGGCTAAGATCTCCTCAAAACGCTCGATCTCTTCTTTTTCTGGTCTTTTTAATCTTAAGCCAAAGACGGGATTGTACGGAATTAAATTCACAGAGCACTGCTGCCCTTTAATTAATTTGACAAGTTCGTGAGCGTGCTCTTCTTGGTCGTTGATTCCAGAGATCAAGGTGTATTCGTAGGTGATGTCGCGCTTGGTTGCTCTTGAGTAATCACTGATCGCGCTAAGCACATCGGAGAGTTCATATTTGCGCGCATACGGAATAATTTTTTTGCGGATCTGCTGATTTGGAGCATGGAGCGAAAGTGCCACATTGATCTTTAGATCCTCTCCCATCAGCTTGCGGATCCCTTCGACGACGCCGACAGTAGAGAGGGTGATGCGTCTTTGGGAGAGGTTGATTCCCTTTGGATCGATGAGAATGCGAATCGTTTTGACAACCTCTTCATAATTGTCCAACGGCTCGCCCATTCCCATAAAAACGACGTGAGTGAGATGCTCTCCTTTTTGAGCAAGATCTGCATCGATCAGAAGAAATTGTTGGATGATTTCAGCTGCCGAGAGGTTGCGTTTGAGCCCCTGCTTGCCAGAGGCGCAGAAGGCGCATTTTGCATTGCAGCCCACTTGTGAAGAGACACAGATTGTCCGCCTCTCTGGGGCCAAAATAAGAACAGACTCAACAAATGTCTTGTCCTCTAGCTCCCATAAATATTTGATTGTTTGATCGTCTTCTGCAACAAGTCGGCGGCTGCATTTTAAGGGGGCGATGGTAAATGCTTCAGAGAGGGAAAGACGCAAGGCAGCGCTCAAATTGGTCATCTGATCCCAGCTGGTAGCTCTTTTTTGAAAAATCCAAGAAAAGAGCTGCTCCGCGCGAAATGGTTTTTCTCCAGCCGCTTTGAGCCACTCTTGAAGATCTTGCTGTGAGGCGCCAAAAATTGAAGTCATTTGGGCAGATTATAGAGAGCCTTCCCATAAAAATCTATAAAAAAACCACTCCAACGACATTTTTGATGGGACCCAAATTTTAGTGGAGTTGGTCAAAAAAACAGTTCATTTTTTAAAGTTCGTCACGCCCCAGGAGTGTTCCTTTTGAACGGCATATCTTTCTACATGCCGCGCAAAAAGCAGTGGAAAAATTAAAGACTCGGGGTTGCCAAGTTCCTCAGAACTTCCGCAGGGCCACAACGCCAGAGTGGTCGTAGGGGAAGCGGGAGGCGTCGACGAGCAAGCCGACATAGGAGAAGCTCCCAATCGTCAAACGAAGGCTGGTAGATGCGCCATTGTGCACGAGCTCTTGACATCGAGCAGAGGCCGGGTGCCTTTCCTGACTATCTCCTTTACCCAGATGTCGCTCCCCGGTAATTACATGGCGAGTAAAAACAACAGTAGCGAGATGAAGAGCAGAAGTTCTAGCTTCGTAGTTGCCCGGCAGCCTCTGGAGCCAAGCAACCTGCTCAGCGTATGGCTGATTACGAGCCTCTATACCATTTTTCAGGATAAGCCAACAAGCAGGCCCCGCTGGGGTGTCTTGATGTTGATTTAGGGCTGAACTCTGAATCGTATTCGTAAAAGGATCCCCTCCGTGCCGGTTTGAACTCAGAAGCGCATACCTAGAAGCATGCCCTCCGTTTTTAGGGTTTCGGACGAGCTGCCCGAGAAGTTTAAGGGTAAAAGGCTTATCATCGATAAATTGAGGGCATAAGACCGGAGGAAGATGCGTGTCACTCACTCCCGGCTGATTCCAAAATAGAGTAATTTCCCTTAAGAATTTTGGTTCAAATCCCACATCAACTCCAAACCAATAAAGCCACTCTGCCGCCCCAAAACGCGTTGGAGCAAGATAATCCGTCACTAGATTTGCAACATCTTGAACTGTTAAACATTGGTCTATAACAGCAACAGCTTCTGTTTCGAAAAGTGTCGCTGGGGTTAAGCCTCCAGCTAAAGCCGTAGATCCACTAGAAACTGCTGCTGCCACATTAAACTCCTTTTTATTTGAAACAAGTTTATGTTAAAAGTTTATTAATGTTCAATCTAAAGAAATTGTTTTGCGAAAATTGATTGAAGAACCCCTCCTTCAAAGGAGAGGTTCTTCAACGGCTAATGGCGGGCACTATACAGTGCCCGAAAAAACAGATAGCTCGGCTAACCCACCTCTTAAGGGATGGGACCCGCGCTTCGAGCATGCCGTTCAGGGGACTGATCTTGTTGGGAGTGTTCTTTTTGAACAGCGATAAGATCAAAAAAACTAAAGACTCGGGGCATAAGTTCTAAGCCCCCCAAGTTCTTCAGAACTTCCGCAGGGCCACAACGCCATATTGGTTGTTATTGAAGCTGGAAGAGTCGACGAGCAAGCCGACAGGTGAGAACCCCCCAACCATCAAAGGCTGGTTATCTGCGCCGCCAAAGTGCACGCGCTCTTGACATCGAGCAAAGCCCCAGTACCCTTCCAGACGATCTCGGTCACCCAGAGGCCGCTCCCCAGCAATTACATGGCGAGTAAAAACAACAGTAGCGAGATGAATTGCAGAAGTTCTAGCTTCGTAGCCACCTGGTAAACTTTGGAGCCAAGCAACCTGCACAGCGTAAGATTGGCCACGAGCCTCTATACTATTTTTCATGATAAGCCAACAAGCAGGCCCCGCTGGTGTGTCTTGATGTTGCTCTAGGGCTGAACTCTGAAACGCATACTTAGAAGCATTCCCTCCGTTTTTAGGGTTTTTCACGAGCTGCCCGAGAAGTTTAAGGGTAAAAGGCTTGTCATTGATAAATTGAGGGCATAAGACCGGAGGAAGATGCGTGTCACTCACTCCTGGCTGATTCCAAAATAGAGTAATTTCCCTTGAGAATTTTGGCTCAAATCCCACATTAACTCCAAACCAATGGCGCCACTCTGCCGCCCCAAAACGCACTGGAGCAAGATAATCCGTCACAAGATTTGCAACATCTTGAACTGTTAAACATTGGTCTATAACAAGTCCCGTTTCGAGAAGTGTTGCTGGGGTTAAGTCCCCAACTGAAACCGTAGAACTACTAGAAACTGCTGCTGCCATATTAAACTCCTTTTTATTTTAAATAATTTTACATTAAAAGTGTATTAATATTCAATCTGAATAAATGGTTTTACGAGAATTGATTGAGGGGATTGATTTTGTTTGGAGTGTTCTTTTTGAACAGCGATAAGACAAAAAAACTAAAGAGTCGGGTCACAAGTCCCAAGTTCCTCAAAACTTCCGCAGGGCCACAACGCCAGTTTTGAAGAAGGCGGTGGAGAAGTCGGAGTCGACGTGCAATCCGTTAGAGGAAAAGCTCCCAATAATCAAAGAAGGTCTACTCCCTCGCAAGAGTTCTTGACATCGAGCATTGAACCAGTGCCCGTCCTGAGCATCTGATTTACCCAGATGCCACTCTCCAGAAATTACATGGCGAGTAAAAACAACAGTAGCGAGATGAATCGCAGGAGTTGTAGCTTCGTAGCTGCCCGGTAAACTTTTGAGCCAATCAACCTGCGCAGCGCAAGGCTTGTTACGAGCACCTACACCTTTTTTCATGACAAGCCAACAAGCAGGCCCGGCTGGTGTGTCTTGATATTGCTCTAGGGCTAGCGTCTGATACACATAATTAGAAGCATTCCCCCCATTCTGAGGGTTTTTAACGATCTTCCCAAGAAGTCTAAGGGTAAAGGGCTGCTTATTAATAAATTGAGGGCATAAGACCGGAGGAAGGTGCGTGGCGCTTACCAGTTGTGTTGGATCAACCGGATCTGGTTGATTCCAAAATAGAGTAATTTCTCTTGAGAATTTTGGTTCTTGTCCCACATCAACTCCAAACCAACAGTGCCACTCTGCTGCACCAAAACGCGTTGGAGCAAGATAATCTGTTACTAAATTTGCAACATCTTGAACTGGTAGACATTTGTCTATAACAGCAACAGCTGCTGTTTCGAGAAGTGCTGTTGAGTTTAAGCCCCCAACTGAAGCCGTAGATCCACTAGAAACTGCTGCTGCCATATCCAACTCCTTTTTATTTATAATGATCTTACAATAAAAATATATTAATATTCAACCTGAAGAAATAGTTTTACTAATCTTGATTTATTGTGTAATTTTTATTGAAATTACAATAGCAACTTATTTTAAAAATTGTATTTTACAACCTCTGCCACTATTAATTAAATTGAATTAAATTTTACCTTCTCAAGGAGCGCTTGTGCAAAAAAGGAGTGGAACTGCTATAGTGGATCCCAAAAAACAGTGGGGGAAGAGTATGGCGCACCAGGTGTCGATGGAAGAGATTGTCTCGCTTTGCAAGAGACGTGGATTTATTTTTCAAAGCTCGGATATTTATGGGGGATTGCAAGGGGTCTACGACTATGGTCCTTTGGGCGTGGAGTTGAAAAATAACTTGAAAGCAGCCTGGTGGCGGGAGATGGTCTACGAGCGCGATGATGTCGAGGGGTTAGACGCCTCTGTTGTGCACCATCGCTTGACGCTGAAGCATTCGGGCCATGAGGAGACCTTTACCGACCCGATGGTCGACTGTCGTGACTGCAAGCATCGCATGAGAGCCGACCACGTTGTCGGAGGGGCTTGCGATAAGTGCGGCTCTAAAAATTTGACAGAGGCGCGCCTCTTTAACTTGATGCTGCGCACCTATCTGGGCCCTGTCGATGATGGAAGTAATTTAGCCTATCTGCGCCCTGAGACAGCACAGGGGATCTTTACAAACTTCAAGAATGTAATCGATGCGACATCCAGAAAGCTTCCGTTTGGAATTGCGCAGATTGGAAAGGCGTTTCGCAATGAGGTGACTCCGCGCAACTTCATTTTTCGTGTGCGCGAATTTGAGCAGATGGAGCTCGAGTTTTTTGTCGAGCCTGGCACGGATGAGGCGTGGCATGAGAAGTGGGTCGAGATGCGCTTTAATTTCTGGCTGCGGCAAGGGCTCACCTCGGACAATTTACAACTGCAGCCACAGGCTAAAAAAGAGCTTGCTCACTACGCCAAGGCGACAACAGATATTCTCTACCGCTTTCCATTTGGCTTTGAGGAGCTGGAAGGGATTGCCAACCGCACCGATTTTGATCTCGGCTCCCACTCTAAAAATCAAGAGGGGCTCAAGCTCTTTGCTAAGGTGAAGGAGAATCCCGATTCAACTGCAATTTTGGCAGTGCAGAATTTAGAGAAAAAGGAGCTGGTTGTTCCATTTGTTATTGAGCCGTCAGCTGGACTCGACCGTGCACTTCTTGCGATTCTTGTCGAAGCGTATACAAAGGAGACTCTAGAGAATGGCGAGCGGATTGTTTTAAAGCTAAAAAACCATTTGGCTCCGATTAAAGCGGCAGTCATTCCCCTTGCGCGCAATAACGAGAAGATCGTTGCAAAAGCAAAAGAGATTAAGCAGCGGCTGCAGCGGCTTGGGATCGGCAGGTTTAAGTATGAAGATATCGGCAATGTCGGCAAGGCGTATCGACGTCACGATGAGATTGGAACGCCTCTATGTATCACCGTCGATTTTGACACCTTTGAGGGTGCAGAAGAGACGGTGACAGTGCGTTACCGCGATTCGATGCAGCAGGAGAGAATTGCTGTTAGTCAAGTTGAGACGTTTGTTCACTCCTATTTTCTAACGCATCTTTAAGAGCGCCAAGGAACCCGCAGCCGTACATCCCGTCGAGGACGCGATGGTCAAAGGTGAGGGAGACGTAGAGCATCGAGCGGATGGCGAGGATGTCCCCCTCCAGGGGGACAACCCGTTTGGAGATTGCGCCAATGCCAACGATTGCAACTTCAGGAAAGCGAATGATCGGGATCCCGATCTGCACCCCAGACATTCCAAAATTGGTAAGGCTGATTGTCCCGTCGGAGACCTCCTCTAAGGAGAGTGTTCCAGCGCGCGCTTTGCTGGAGAGGCTGTGCAGTGCATGTGCGATTTGGCGTAGGCTCATCTTTTCGCATTGACGCATTACGGGAACCATCAGCCCTTGGTCAACGCTGACAGCAATGCCGAGGTTGACAAAGTGTTTCACTAGGATTGTATCCCCTTGGAGAGAAGAGTTGATTAGGGGGTAGAGAAGAAGGGCTCGGCTCAAAGCGTGGGCAATAAAGCTTGTAATCGTCAGCTTCACTCCTTCTTGTGCAAAAAAGGCCTCTTTGTTTTCCTGAATCTCTTTTAGGATCTCCGTGACATCAACTTCTGTGACAAGAGTTGCATGGGGAGCTGCATAAAAAGAGCGAACCATGTTGTCGGCAATCGCTTTGCGCATCCCGCTCAATTTTAGTGATTCCACTCCCTCTTTGGCTGGCAGTTGACCCATTTTTTTGCTCTCTAGGTGAGCTTCTAAATCATGGCGACTGATGCGTCCTTCTGCCCCAGTTCCGCCAATGAGAGAGAGCTCTGAGAGTGAGACTCCATTCTCTTGAGCCAGTCTTAAAAGCGATGGGGTGTAGAATTGCTCTAAAGAGGTGCCGCTTCCTGTTTGACTCTGGGCTTGGCACTGGGGAGTCTGTTTGATGGGAGCTGCTGTCTGCCTATCTACCGAGCTGCTCTTGATCCAGGCGAGCACCTCCCCAACTTGTAGCTCCTGATCGACTGCTGCCACAATCCGTGTCACAACACCTGAAACGGGTGAGGGAATTTCACTATTGATCTTATCTGTCGACACCTCGAGGAGCGGTTCGTCGAGCTGGACAAAGTCGCCTTCTTTTTTGAACCAGTGGATGATCGTCGCACTCAGGATGCTCTCGCCAAGTTTTGGTAGACAGATGCTAATCTCTTCGCTCATGGATCTCCCTAATAAATTGTGCCCAGTTTTCTTTGCCAAAGAGCGGTTCTAAATGAACCTCTACAGCAACAATGGGTAGCGATAATTTTAAGCTGATGGGTAATTTTACGGCATCTTTTTCTGTGCAAAAGAGCGCCTCTGCCCCATTTTTTGCACATTTTTGGGCAAAAAGCTCCAATTTCTTAGGATCTGCCGGTTCGTGATCGCCAAGTAGCCACTGATCCACCACTTGGTAGCCGTTTAGAGTTTCAATAAATCTTTTAGGGCTGCCAATGCCACAAAAAAGCCCAATTTTCTGATACGGATAGGGATTTGGAACAAGGTGCATTCCGACCACTTTGGCGCTTGTGTAATTTCGAAGCTTTTGGACAGTAGCTTCATACTCCTCTAAGGAGCCGCAGTGGTTCAATACAATAAGATCTGCTTTTTCGAGCCTTTTGGGGGAGTCTCTTAATCTGCCCAGAGGTAAAAAGGCTCCACCACCAAAGGGATCCTTAACATCCATCACGACAATTTCAAGGTCGCGTGCAATTTGACGATGCTGCATTCCATCTTCTAGCAGCAGAATTTTAGCCCCCTTGGCAATGGCAGAATCTGCCGAGCTCCTGCGGTTTTTTCCGACCCAAATCGGCACACCTAGCAGTTTTTGTGCTAGCCAGAATGGTTCATCGCCTGTCAACTCAGGGCCGTAGAGTGGCCCGTTGCCAGCAGAGATCTGAACCCCCAACTTGCCGTGTTCCAGTTTTCCTTTGTAGCCGCGTGAGAGAATCGCAATGGATCTGCCCTCAAGTTGCCAGGCCAGTAGGCGCATCAGAGGGGTTTTACCGGTGCCTCCTGCCACAATATTACCGATGCTGATGACAAGCACAGGAAATTTCTGGCTCTTGACTAACCCCATGTCATAGGCCAAGTTGCGTAAAAAAACGCCACATTGAACAAGTTTGCTAAGAAGAGCGCGCATCCAAATCCTTGGGTTGTGCTGGCTACTATTATCTCGAGGCCTGTTTTTAGCCCACACTAGAGCAGGAGAAGAGCTCCATTTCGACCATTTCGATGATGATGTGGATGGCTGTCATATGCGCCTCTTGGATTCGGTCTGAATAGTCAAATCCTTCGACCACCCACTCTAGATCGCTCATCCCTTTGAGCTTGCCGCCTGTTTTGCCGAGAAACGAGATGGTGGTCAGCTCCATCTCTCTTGCCAATGAGACTGCTCGCACCAGATTTTCCGAGTTGCCGCTTGTCGTGAGCGCAATAAAGATATCGCCCTTTTTGCCATACGCTTCAACACCTCGTGCAAAGACCTCTGTATAGCCAAAGTCATTGGCAGCAGAGCTCATATGGCCCGGATCTGCCAAGGCAATCGCCGGCAGCGCCTTGCGTTTTGCACGGAACTGTGAGGTGAGCTCTTCGGCAAAGTGCATCGCATCACAGAGGCTGCCGCCATTGCCAGCAATCAGGAGCTTGCCGCCGGCTTGGTAACACTCCGCAATAGAGCGACTTGTCTTTTCGATAAATTGGAGGCTCTCTGCTGCTGTGAGTAGAGTGATCGCTCGGATAGCATCTGCAACGGATTGAAGAATTGCGTCGTTCATTGGGCCCTTAGGTTTTGGGCCCGATTGTAGGAGATGGGTGGGTAAAAAGCAATCGCTGTTGCTAAGATGGTGGGAGAAGCTAAAACTTTGTAGCTTGTCCGATTAGCTTTCTATTTCGTCTTAAGGACGGCCCTGTAGAGCAGCTAGTTGTCGATTCGCCTCGATTAGCTCTTGGTTATGAGCGAGTAGCCTTTCTTTCTCTTCGAGTAGCTGATCATTCTCATTCATCAGCTGCGTAGCGTCCTCTCCTAGTTGCCTTTTTACAGCGGCATGTTCTTCCCGTTCTTGGGCTAGTTGGTCTTGTACGTGATTCAGTTGATAGACGTGCTCTGACGCTTCTAGTTTTAATCGCTCTTGTAAATCTTGGATGATGTCTCGAGCTTTGAGCCATTTTAAACGGAGATCTGCTGGGTATTTTTCCCTTTCCGACTTTAGTTTTGCTTCTAATTCGTCGATTCTTGTAGCGGATTTAACTTCCGCTTGTTCGTGCCTTGCTAATAAGGCTGTTCTTTCAATTTGAAATGCTCTTTCTTCTTCTTCTTTCAGCTTCGATACTGTATCCAGGCGGTGCGACTGCTCTGCACGTTCTTTGAAAAATTCCCGAAGTATTTTGTCTTTTTCCGTAATTAATTCTACATTTTTCCTTGTTAAATCAATATTGTCTCTGTACAATTTTGTATTTTCTTTATCAGTATTGACAAGCGTGTCATCGACGTATTTAAGGTTTAGTTCTTGTTGTCTTATTACAGAGCCTTGGTCCTTTAATGCTGCTTGTGCTGTTGTAAATTGGACTTTTAACTTTTCAACTTCCTCTCGTGCTAATTCAGCTTTCTGTTCTGCTAAGTCAGTTGCTTTGCTAGCTTCGTTGCTGAATGTCTCAAGATCGAGCAACTCTTGTTTCCGGAAAGCCAATAGCTCGTTTTGTTTAGTTATTGTATGCTTTAGTGTGTCTGTTTCGTTTTGTAAAGTTGTCAGTTCTCGAAGAGTTTCCTCTTGCTGAGAGGTTACATCATCGAGGCTCTCCTGTGCGGCGTCTCGTTCTGCGATCAGAGCAGCCTCTGTTGCCTCGATTTCAATTTGTGTAATATCAAGTCTCCCCACTGCACTGATTGCATCTTGTTTTAGTGAGGCGAGCTCTCTATTTAATTCAGCTGTTTGAAGTTGTGATTCTGCTAATTCCTGATTACGTTCATCTAAAGTTTCTTGCCATCTGCTAATTTCAGATTCAGTCTTATCAATAATTGCATTTATTTCCTCTTTAGCTGTATCTATTTCCGTTTCTAACAATAAAATTCTTTCTTTTAAATAAAGCTTTTCCGAAGCTAATTCATCTGCTTCTTCTTCACGCAATCTCATTCTTCTGTTTGTTTCTTGAAGAAGATTTTTTAGTTGAGCTGTCTCTTCTGTAAGCGTCTGATTAGATGCTTGAAGAGTGGTGATCTTAGCATCTAAAGCTGCTCTATTTTGTTCAAGTCTCAGAACTTTTTCTTTTAGAGCAGCGTCGGAGGCTGTGAGGGCTCTGACGTTCTCTTCTTTCTCTGCTAATTGGGCCGTAAGGGCTGCCATAGCTTCTGCACGAAGATTTCCCTCTGCTAATACTTCTTGTTGTTGCTCGAATCTGCTTTGCAAGGTGGCAAGCTCAGCAGCTTTCTCTGCTCCAGATGTTTTGGCAGTTCGTAGCTCTGCTTTAACCTGTGCAAGTTCTGCTACAACGCCTGTTTGTGCGGTGTTTGCTGCAGAGAGTTGTTGCGTCAGCGCAGATTGTTGCAGGTTAACTTGTCTTAGTTTGTCTTCTAGAATCAAGATTTGTTGTTTCTGTTGCGCTACGGTTGCACTGCTCTGTTCATTTGTACCTGCTAGGGTTGCGAGCTGTTGTTCTAGAGACTCTTTCTCGGTGTTCACCCCTGCAAGTTGAGAGGTGAGGGCTTTTTCAGCTGCTTGTTGTTTCAAGAGTTGGCGTTGTAAATCGGAGAGCTGCTCTATTTTTCCTTCCAGCTCTGAGTTTAATTTCCCTAGCTGCTGTTGTAGGGCAGTTACTTCCTGTGAGTGAGCCGCTTTTTCAGCTGCTAGTTTTGCTTGGGCAGACTGTAGCTGTTGTTTGGTTTGTGAAAGCTCTGTTGTAATAGTTACAAGATTTTGTTCTGCATCTGCGTTAGCAAGATTAGCCTGAGCTAGTTGCTCTTGTAGGCTGGTATTTCCTAAGCGTAGGGATGTTAGTTGTTGGCGGAGTTGCTCTAGCTGTTGTCTCTCTGAAGCGGCAAGTTCATTTACCCCTGATAGATCTTGTAGCTGTTTCAGGATCTCTGCTTCTTTTCTTTGAGCTTCCAAAAGAACTGCTTGAAGGCCCAAGAGTCTTTGTGCTGTTTCTTCGTTAGTAGCTTGTGCAATAGCAAGGTGTTCCCCTAAGCTTAGATTTTGTGTTTTTAGTGTCTCTATTTGTTGAGCTAACTGGTTTTGCTTGACATCTGAGGATGCTTGTAAAGCTTGAAGTTGTTGCGTAAGTCCTGCAATATTAGCTGTTTGTTCTTCTGAAAGTGCTTGGGAATCGTGCTGTCCTAGGTTGAGTTTTAACATTTCTAGTTGCACTCTAGCTAGTTCTGCCTGAGCAGCCCTAAGTTGTGCTTCAGCCTCTGAGACTCGTGCTTCAATTACTGTTCGGGCGAGTTTTTGCTGGGTTAAACTTGTTTCTAGTTCTTGGATCTGCTGTTTGAGCTGGAGAATTGGACTTGACGCCTCTTCGAGTTGATATTGAAGATTTGCCAGTCGTCTTGCATGATCCCCTGCTTGTTGAGCAGCTTGACTGTTTAGCGCTTCGATATGGTTTTCTAGAGAGTTTTTCGCTTGCTTAGATACTGCAAGTTCACCTCGAAGACCTAAGAGTTCTTCCTGAGTATTTCTTTGGGCAGCTTGAGAAGCACTAAACCTTTCTTGTAAATCTTGGAATCTATTTTGCAAGTCAGAACATTCTTGCTGTACTGATTGTAGTTGGGCGGCTAGTCGAGCTTGATCTGCTTCGCTTTGATCGGATAATTTTTGGAATTGTTGTACATCCTCAGGGCTTCTGGCAGCAGCTGAGCTCTGATTATCATCTCTAGATTCGCTTCGTTGCATTTGAGCAAGGGGTTTTCCAATTTGCTCTTGATTCTGTTGCAGAGCTGCTGCTCCGTTACCCGTCTGATCTATAAAAAATGAGCTGCTCGATAGACGTAAAGCTTCAGGCTGAAGGGGTGAAGATGATCTAGCCTGTGGCTCAGGGGCTACGCTTGAAGAGGCGCTAGATGACATTCTTGGTGAATTTCCGAGTCGCAGGTGTGCTAACTCTGCTTGAAGAAGCGCAATTTGGGCCTGGAGAGCGTTGTGCCCAGCTCTATTAGCGTGCTGTTCTGCTCTAACCGCTGCCATTTCTGCTTGATGAACGTGACGCAATTCTTCAAGCGCAGCTGCTCCCGCAATATTTTCCGAACCTCTGCGTTCAAGACGTGACCTGTAGTCTCCTGAGAATTTCTGCTCAGGCTGCAGGGATGGGTCAGAATTAGAGACTAGAGATCCTCTTCTCATAGGGGACGAAGCAGCTGGTTGTGCTACCTGTGCTGGCGCTGGATTTGGTGCTGGAGCAGGAGCTTGCGCGGACGCTGGAGCTGGCTTTGGAGCTGGTCGTGGATCCTTTCCTCGGAGGAGTGCATCGGCAATACGGCGCGCTTCGTTAGGGTCGCTGTCTTCTGTGGCTTTTCCTTGTTGTTTCAGTGCTTTAAAAGCTTCTTGGGTGTGCTTGCTTAGGTTTGTGCCACTGTTGAAGAATGATTTAACTTTGTAATAGCTTGTGAATCCTTCTTTGTCTGTTATTGTATACTGGTTCCCTTCGATTGAATAGGCAGAAATATCATTAGGATTAAGTTTTAGCTTTTTAGTTACATCTTCAAGGAAGTCATGTGCAAATTGCTTAAATAGATCTCGAGTTCTTATTTCTTTCTCTTCAACCTGGAGCATTTTCCCGTTATTTGTGAATCTCACTTGCCACGTTACAGGCTCCGATTGGCCCTGGGCAGATGGTTTAAATTTTAAATTGCCGAATGCATGGTGAGTAGCAGGCACCATATCCCACTCTTCAACAAGTGGGGTCAAACGGGCGAAATTTGGACCATATGCTTCTAAGCCAGCGCTTTTTTTTTCAACGTTATTATGTGACATTTACTTAACATCCTTGTTTATTTATAACTATATTTTACTAGTTTTTAATTAAAAAATCAATTAAAAAATTAACATAAAATTAAAATATTGCGTATTTAAATGGCCTGTAATTATGTTGTTGTAGTTTTCTTGCCTTTGGTGACTGATGATAAGTAACTTACCGAACTTGGTTTTTCTTGATTTTAGGATGGATTGTCTATGGAAGCCTCTGTTTTTACAGAGGCTTAAAACTTATATCATGTCGCAGGCGTTGAATTGCCTGGAGGGTGGTGGAGGCGTGTTGGGGTCAATCGTCTGGGTCTGAATCTGCCAGATCAATCTGAGGGCCAGATGGAGGGGGGGCCAACTGGGGGGAATATTTCCGGGGGCGGCCCGTTCTGTTTTTGTTCGTCCAAGCCAAATAGACTGTTGAACTGGCTGGCTGGAGGATTAAAAAGCTTTTCAATAGAATCGTCACCGAAGGGCATAGGCGTATGATACGGGCCTTTTTGGCGAGCTTGTGGGGCTGCTACAGCTGAGGCCGCCGCCGCTGCAGCCGGCTCGTCACCAAATAGATTTTGGTAGTGCGCTCTCCGGTCATCATCTTTTTTTTGCTCGGCTTGTGCAGCCGCAGCGCGATCGCTAGCTTCCTTTTGTTCAGCGGCAATGCGTCGCTCTGCTTGGGCCTTGCGGTACTCGTCGCCTCCAAGAGCCTTATTGATCGATTCCCATATTTCTTTTTGCTCCTTCTCTTCTGGTACGCGGTTTTCTGAGCTTTTGATTTCTCTTAATCGTTTAAGTCCGTCAAGCACAGCTGAAGCCTTAAACAGGTTATGTTCTGTACCAAAGAAGTAAGCGTTGATCTTGTATGTAGTCACTTCATCTGTATCCCTATCGGTTAGGCTATAACTACCTTTTGTCGAGTTCAGAGTAATTCTGTTGACGCTGTTAAGAACGGTCTGTGTTGGATCGTTTAGCCTTTGCCCTTCGGGTGTCAGTCGCTTTGATAGTGACTTTAGGGTGTTTTCTACGATCGCTTGGATTTGTTTTCGGCTCTTGTCGCTGCCGTGGATAACGTAGTTTCCCTGTGAGTTGGTCTCTGTGACCAGACGTCTGACTACATTGCCAGTCCCATCGTCCCATTCGACCCAGGCGTAGGCTCCGGCTTCTTTATGTAGTCCTGTGTTCCAATTCCAGTGGAATGGGTTTGGCGCCTTTTGATTGTAAACTTCCAAGCCGCCGACAGCTGATTGAGGGCCTTGTTTGGCTGGTTGAGCGCCTGGTGAGGCGCCTTGTTGGTTACTGGCTGCTGCTGGTGGTGCGTTATCAGCTGATTTCTGTTCGTCGTCAAAACGCCCTGGAATTGGAGAAGACATAGGAGACACAGTCATAAATAACCTCTTGTATTTGTTGTTACCTTTATTATATTAATTTGTTGTTATAAAATCAAGTCTGTTATTAATTATTTTAAATGCTTTTAGAGTCAATTAGTCGCAAGCCGCTCAAATCAAGTAAGTTGCAAAAAACAGCCCAGAGCCACTTCTTTTTTGACAAAAAAGCATTTGTCTTTTACACTCGTCGGATCCAAACTCAAGTTCAGATCGAAAACCAGCCTGTAACGAGAAAAAGGCTCTATGAAAGAGACGTTGTACACCATCCACCAGCTTCTCAATTTGCCGCTTCCATCTGAGGGAGAGCGTTCGATCCTCACTTTTTTTGCGGATAGCCGCCTTGTGATTCCAGGGGGGCTCTTTTTTGCCCTTCCGGGGGAGAGGCATGATGGACACGCTTTCTTGAGCGAAGTGGCCCAGAAGGGGGCGGTTGCAGCTGTTGTCTCCCTCGGGTATGAGGGCCCCTCGCATGGTCTTGTGCTTCTGCGGGTCAGCTCGCCACTTGCCGCCCTTCAAAGGCTTGCCCATGAGAGACTAAAGGAGACAAAGCCGTTGATTGTGGCCATTACAGGCTCTGTTGGGAAGACGACAACAAAGGAGTTTGTGGCGACGCTTTTGCAGAATAAGTACCGCGTGGCAAAGAGTCCTGGCAATGCCAACTCACAGATTGGATTGCCCCTTGGGATTCTCAACTTAAAGGAGGAGGCGGATCTGCTGATTCTTGAAATGGGGATGAGTCAGCCCGGTGAGATCGCAAAACTTTTAGAAATTGCGCCGCCAGATATTGCCATCATTACAAAGATTGGAAGTGCCCATGTGAGCTATTTTTCGGATGGCCTAGAGGGGATCCGGAGGGAAAAAGGCTCTATTTTAACCCATTCCAAAACTGTGTGTGGGATCATCCCCGGAGGTGAGAGATTTTCTGGGGCTGCATGTGCTCAGATCACAGTTGGAAGAGAGGCGTCCTGTGACTATTGGCATGAGTTGACTCCGAACGGACTCTCTATCTGGGAGCAGGGAAAGGCCTCTCCCGCTTTTCAGCTTCCTTTTCAAGCGCACCACTTACAGGAGAATTTTGTGACAGCTGTTGCGTGTGCGCGCAAGTTTGGCTTGAGCTGGGAGGAGATTCAAGAGCGGGCCTCTCTGCTCGCTCCTTTTCAGAAACGATTTGAGCGGATTGAAAGGGACGGAGTGATCTGGATCAACGACGCCTACAATGCCAATCCCGAGTCGATGCGCGCTGCGCTCTTAAATTTACCAGCGGCTAAGAGAAAGATTGCCGTATTGGGTGCAATGGCCGATATGGGCGATTTGTCGCGCTCTGCTCACCAGTCGATTGCGGAGTATGCATTGATAGCGACAGATCTTCTGCTCTGTATCGGGGATGGAACCCAGCCGATGTGTGAGCGCTTTTTAGAAGCGGGGCGCTTTGCGCAGTTTTTCACATCTTTTACAGAGCTAAAAGAGTTCTGTCTCCAGCTTGTGAAAAAGGGAGATCTTGTTCTTCTGAAGGGCTCAAACTTTAATGGCCTCTGGCGGCTTTTAGAGTAGCAGTTTCACAATTAGTAATACCCATTTTAGTTCACGCGCACTTGTTAAGTAAATTTTTTAAACTTGTGTTTATTTAATTTCCTGTGCTATCATTTACCGATAAATAACAATTTTAACAGGAGTTTTAAGCACAATGACATTACCGATTAATTATTCTAGGGGACCTTCTTTACCTGAGCTAGGAATCAGCGTAGAAGATGCGAGTGAACAGAAGGGGTTTTGGGGTGGCATCTTTGGGAAGGATAATAGCGATCTTCCGGGAGTTGTTGTGACGAAAATCGGGCGGGGACTTTTGCAAGGTGAAATAGAGATAGGCTCCCGAATTACTTCAGTAACGACGCCAATTGGGATGATGAATTGTGACAACAGCGACCATTTGAGGGAAATTTTAGGAACCCCAGGTCTCTTTGACCCAAAATTGGGCATTTACCTTATAGTGATGAAAAACGTCAGTTTATGCTTTCTTCAGCCTAAAAGACTAGAGGAACATTACGTCTCAATTCCTGCTAGGAAATGGGTTGCTGCTGTAGCAAGAGAAGATGCGCGTTTAGCGAAACTGTCGTCCCCCGAATTTCTTGCTTCAGAAAGGCTAACTTCTTTAATGATGCAACAGGTACAGCTTTGGGACAAAGAGCCTGCTTTTACAAAACTTGAAAAGATTCCTAGCCCTTGCAGCAGCCTTGCCCTTGGCCCAGAAACGCAAATGAAAAAAGGAAAGCAAGCTACTTACTTTACTTTTTCAGATCAGCATCAACGATTGAGTGAGAAAGATGCGTTGAAGATGGGTATACTGTACAGTCGTGAGAGCTGCCTAAATTAACAGTCGGAATCTATCCCTCAATTGCGCTTTCTTCTTGTCGAATGACTCCTATTTTTGGTAGGCTCTAATCTTTCGACACTTCTTTAGGAACTTGCGTGATTCTACAACTATTTAATCTGATGGGCTGGCAGATGCCAGCCGCATTTGGCTACACCTCTACACGCATGCTGCTCTCGGCGATGACAGCCTTGATTTTTGTCTTTTTTTTAGGGCCTAAGTGCATCAAGAAATTGTATGAGATGAAAACGGGTCAGTCGATTCGTGTCGAAGATTGCCCTCTTCTTGCAGAGCTGCACAAAAAGAAAAAAGAGACGCCCACAATGGGTGGAATTCTGATTTTAGCGGGGATGCTGCTCTCTCTATTTCTCTTTATGGATCTTAAGAGCGGCTACACCCTTGTGCTATTTGTGACGACAGTTTCCCTTGGGCTCATTGGTGGATACGACGATTTTTTAAAATTGAAGTACAGAAATTCTAAAGGGCTTCCCGCTAAGGTCAAGTTTGGCCTGCAGCTTCTTGTTAGCAGTTTAATTGCACTCTATCTCCTCTGCCCAGCTGTCACGGAGGCGGTGCAGATCGGCTCTTGGTTTGTGGCGCCTGTTGCTAAATTTGGAGCGGAGACGTTGTCGACGCAAGCGTATATGGGATTCAACTACATCCCTTTTCTTCGTGATCCTGTTTTGATCTTGCAAGGCGGTTTTCTTCTTTTTTCTTTTTTCTCGATTCTTTTTGTGATCACGGGCTCTTCCAATGCTGTAAACTTAACAGACGGTTTGGATGGATTGGCCTCCGGCTGCCTCATTCTTGTTGCCTCTGTTTTTGCCCTTGTTGCCTTTTTATCCAACAATATGGAGATGGCGCGCTTGCTCAATCTTCTCTATATCGAAAACAGTGGGGAGATTGCGATCTACCTCTCTGCAATGATTGGAGCGCTGATTGGATTTTTGTGGTATAATGGTCACCCAGCGCAGATTTTTATGGGGGATACCGGCTCTCTTGCACTGGGCGGTGTGATCGCTGTGGCGGCGATTCTTCTGCGCCGAGAGTTTCTTTTGAGTCTTGTCGGAGGCGTTTTTGTGGCCGAGGCGCTCTCCGTGATTCTACAGGTTGGCAGCTATAAACTGCGCAATCGGCGCCGTATTTTTTTATGCGCTCCGTTGCATCACCACTTTGAGTATCGCGGCTTGCCAGAGACGAAGGTTGTCTTGCGCTTCTGGATTGTTGGTCTCTTGCTAGCGATGATCGGTCTAATCTCTTTAAAATTACAATGAATATTCTTGTCTTAGGTCTTGGGGTGAGTGGTCGGGCTGTCGCAACGCTCCTGCTGCGTGAGGGTCACACCGTAGTTGGTGTGGATAAGGATCCTCAGATTGTGGCTCAATCTGGTTTTGAGGCGCATCTGGAGGGAGTGTTGCTGGATCTTGATCGCTTTGATCAAGTGGTGGTCTCTCCGGGCATCTCCCCAGAGACGCTGCTCTATAGTCTAGCGAAGAGAAGAGGGATTCCGCTGATTGGAGAGGCGGCATTTGCTTTGCAGAGGCTGAGCCAGAAGTGTCTTGGAATTACCGGGACAAACGGGAAGACCACAGTTACCCTTTTGACGGAGCACCTCCTTAAAGCATGCGGGAAGAGGGCGCGCTCCGTTGGTAATGTTGGCTATCCTCTTTCCGCTTATCTTTTAGAAGCCGATCCCGAAGAGATTCTTGTTGTAGAGCTCAGCTCCTACCAGCTTGAAACAATGGAAGGAGCGCTTCTAGATGCTGCCGTGATTTTAAATATTACCCCAGATCACTTAGATCGTTATGCATCGATGCAGGCGTATGGTGAGGCCAAGTGGCAGATCGCAAGATGTCTAAAGCCTGGGGCGCCTCTCTATGTGCAAGAGGGAGCTTTGCAGTTTGGCACTTTCCCTCTCGCTTCTATCTTTAGAGAAGAGAACTACGCGTTAGAAAATAGGCGTGCAGCTGAGCTGCTTCTATCGGCCTGTGACCTTGGAGAAGAGGATCTTGCGCCTCACTTTGCAACATTTCAGAGGCCCTCTCATCGAATCGAATACGTGCTGGAAAAAAATGGGATCCATTTTTACGATGACAGCAAGGGGACAAATGTGGATGCGGTTGTACAGGCCGTCAAAAGCATGGAGCGCCCTGTGATTCTAATTGCAGGAGGTGTCGACAAAGGCGCCTCCTACGCGCCTTGGGCCGATTTTTTTCCTGGGAAAGTGAAAAAAATCGTGCTCATCGGAGAGGCTGCAGAAAAAATCTATCGCGAATTAGAGAAGATTGTTACAGTAGAAATTGTACACAGTTTGGACATCGCGGTGCATCGAGCGTATGCAATGGCGGAGAGTGGAGATTCTATTCTTCTTTCGCCTGGCTGCTCTAGTTTTGATCAGTTTCGAGATTATGTGCATCGTGGTGAAGTTTTCCAGTCGCTTGTACGCAATCTTTAATATGAGGAGTTAACGAGAATGAGCCGTCGCGATACTATCATCATTGCCGTGCTAATCAATGCAGGTCTTTTAATTGTTCTATTTACAACAGCACTCAAGAGTGGAGGGGCTGAAGAAGATGTGGCACACCAGGAAGCGCGCGAGAGCGCTTTTGTTGAGACGATCGCTCCAGTGACTCTACCTGAGATCCAAAAGACAAGTCAAATGGGCGATGAGGTGGATCAGCTTCTCAAGCAGTATCAGCAATTTGCTTCGGTCTCTTCTGTTGAAGAAAAAAAGGAGATCCCAAGTTTTGCGGATGAGTTGACGCTTGCGCCAAATCCAGTTGCAACAGCTCCTGTCAAAGAGCGCGCTTCCTCTCAAGAGTCGTCCGTGATTGAGGTGAAAGTGAAAAAGGGGGATGTCTTAGAGAAGCTGGCAAGATTCCACAAGACCACGGTTTCAGAGATCATGAAGTTGAATCGACTGACCAACAGCAATTTAAAGATTGGACAGATTTTGCGCATCCCAACAAAGGCGAAGAAAGCTGTAGCCACCTCTCTTCCTGAAACAAGCTCGGAACAGAATTATTATGTGATGAAATCAGGCGACACCCCATGGGCGATTGCTCTCAAGCATCAGATGAAATTAGAGGATCTTTTAGAGCTCAACAAATTGGATAAAGACAAGGCGCGCAAATTAAAAGCTGGAGATAGACTCCGAGTACGATGAGCCGTCAAATTTTCTCCTCTGTTGTGATTGTAGCGCTCTTGATATTGATGGGACTTCTGATGATTTTTAACACCTCCTCAGCTGAGGTGCTCAACCGTTTGAGCGATAAGAGCACACACCTTGCCCTTTTCAAACAGATCGTCTATGCTCTATGTGGTTTTATTGCAGCAGGGGTTCTTTGGAAGATCGGGCACGAGAGGCTTCTACAGATGGCCTTCCCACTTCTCATCTGTACAACGCTTGCCCTGCTTCTTGTCTTTGTTCCTGGCGTGGGGCAGAAGATCAATGGAGCGAGGAGATGGCTTGCGATCGGACCAATCTCCTTTCAGCCGTCAGAGTGTGCCAAGTTTGTGATCCCTCTTTATTATATTCGCGTGATCTTGCAACAGAAGGAGCTTGATTTCAGGCAATTTTTAAAACTCATTGCAACAGTAGCGGTTCCAATTGGATTGATTTTAATTGAGCCAGACAATGGAACAACTGCTCTGATTTTGGCCGCACTGCTGATCCTGTTTATTTTGACGCGTGTGCGTTTTTTTTACTGGGGTCTGCCGCTTCTTCTTCTGACACTTGGGGGAACAGCGCTTGCGCTGCAGATGCCGCATGTGTCGCATCGGATTGAGATCTATCTGCATCCCGAGCTTGATCTTTTGGGGAAAGGGCATCAGCCGTACCAGGCCAAGATTGCGGCGGGCTCTGGCGGGCTGTTTGGGAGGGGGTTGGCAGGATCCTTGCAGAAGCTTGACTACTTACCAGAAGCTGGCAATGACTACATCGCAGCTATCTTTGCAGAAGAGTTTGGGTTTTTAGGAATTCTATTGCTGATTCTCCTCTATGCAACTTTTGGTCTGATCGGCTTTGGGATTGCAGCGCGCGCACAAGAACTCTCGGGATTCTATCTTGCCTCCATTATTTCATTTCTGATTCTTTTGCAGGCGTTCATCAATCTGGGTGTGGTCTCTGGTCTTTTGCCGAGTAAAGGAATGAATCTTCCTTTTTTTAGTCAGGGCGGAACATCGCTTGTGATCAATTTAATGGCAGTTGGACTTTTATTGAGCATTGCCAAAGGACGGGAACATAGAGCCATTTAAAATAATCATCGCAGCAGGGGGAACAGGCGGTCACATCTTTCCGGCCCAAGCGCTCGCAAAGGAGCTTTTGCAGGAGGAGGGGATAGAGCTGCATTTTGCAGCGGCAGGCCTCGATTTAAATCCCTATTTTTTGCGTGGGCAATTTGCCTTTACTCAAGTGACAGAGGCGCGTCGCACTGTATGGTCTATTGCGAAAGGATTTGTGCGCAGTGTGCAATTGCTTTTAGAAAAAAAGCCCGATTTTGTTGTTGGCTTTGGCAGTTTTCACTCTCTTCCAGTGTTGATGGCAGCTTTTCTCCTGCGCATTCCTTTTGGACTATTTGAATCGAATGCTCATGCCGGAAGAGTGAATCGCTTCTTCTCTTATTTTGCCGAGTGGACGGCTGTGCAATTTGCAGATGCAGCCATTGCATTGCACGGGCAGACTCCTGTTGTTTCACTTCCTCTTTGGGAGCCAGGGGACCTGCAATTTAAGAGCAAAAAAGAGGCGCTAGCCTACTTTGGTTTGCAAGGGGAAAGGAAAACAGTGCTCGTTTTTGGCGGATCGCAAGGTGCGCTTTTTATTAATCAGTTGATGCTTGGGGCACTCACTACCTCCCCCATTCAGATCATCCATTTTATTGGATCAAAGCAGGACCCTATTCCGTTTATAGCACATTACAAAGCTCTTGGGACCCCGGCTTGTGTCAAGCCGTTTGAAACACAGATGCGCGCTGCCTGGCTTGCCGCAGATTGCGCGATTTGTAGAGCGGGTGCTGTCACCTTGATGGAATCGATCGCGTTTGAGGTTCCAACGATTCTGATTCCATTTCCAAAAGCTGCAGAAGATCATCAGACAAAAAATGCTCTTTTTATGGAAAAAATAGGAGCCTCTGTACACTTGAGTCAAAGCCTTGTAACAGCTGCTTGTTTGCAAGAAAAAATCAAAGAGTTTCTTCAAGAAGAGAAGCTTTCCGCTCGAAAAGAGGCCATTCGAGTATTTAAAAATGAGAGGAAGAAGGTGCCACTTTCTCTATTAATAAAAAAAATACAATGCAACAGACCTACCATTTTATCGGAATCGGCGGAATAGGAATGAGCGCTCTTGCGCGCATTCTGCTACAAAAAGGTGCTAAAGTAACGGGGAGCGACCTCTCTATCTCTAAAATCACGCAAGAGCTTATTGCATTAGGTGTAGAGGTGTATCCCAACCACTCAGCAGAGTGGATTGCCGCTCAAGAAGCGATCGTCTATTCCAGTGCAGTCTCTTGTGAGAACCCAGAGTTCCAAGAGGCTCAGAGTAAAAAGTTGTCGATCCTTCACAGAGCAGACCTCCTTGCACAACTGATGGAAGACTATGCGCCTCTTCTTGTTGCAGGTTCCCACGGTAAGACGACGACCAGTGCTCTTTTGGCGCATCTGTGTATTGCAGCTGGGCTTGATCCGTCGTATGCTGTCGGCGGGAGTTCTCACAATTTAGGATACCACGGGCATCACGGCAAGGGACTCTATTTTGTTGCAGAGGCGGATGAGAGCGACGGCTCCTTTTTAAAGTACTCCGGATTTGGTGCGATTCTTACAAATTTAGACAACGATCATCTCGACTACTGGAAGAGTCAAGAGGCACTTGGACACGGCTTTCGCTCATTTGCGGCTCAGGTGCGCTCTAAAGAGCATCTCTTTTTTTGTCAGGACGATCCAGCGCTTGTCGCACTACAACTTCCAGGCATCAGTTACGGATTTTCAAAAGCCTCCGATCTAGTCATTCAAGACTATAGACAGGAGGGCTTTTCGAGCGTCTTTACCCTTGCATTTAAGGGAGAGCTCTATCCAGAGATCCGTATCCCACTCATGGGCCGCCATAACGCTTTAAATGCTGCTGCGGTCTTTGGTCTAGGGCTACAGCTAAAGCTCTCAAACGAGCAGATTAGAAGCGCCTTTGCAAGCTTTTCCGGCGTCTTGCGTCGAGCTGAGAAGGTGGGCGAGGTCCAAGAGGTGATGGTGTATGATGACTATGCGCACCATCCAGCAGAAATAGCTACCACGCTACAGGCATTTCAACAAGCCGCAGACGGGCGTCGTCTTGTGCTGCTTTTTCAGCCACACCGCTATAGTAGAACGCGCGACTGTCTCGAAGAGTTTGCCTCTGTTTTTGGAGCTGCAGATCAATTGATTGTCACCGATATTTATGGGGCGGGAGAGATTCCGATTCCAGGAATTACAACCGAATTGCTCTGTCAGAAGATTCGAGCAGAAAAAGAGCTCACCTACGTTCCTTATAAAGAGCTTGTGGCCCATTTAAAAACGGTACTGCAGCCACACGATCTTCTTGTCACGATGGGAGCGGGGGATGTCTGGAAGATTGGGACAGAAATAGTGACCCAGTTGCAAAAAAGCCCGTTAAAACAGATGCGTATGGCTCTGCTCTTTGGAGGCGCCTCTACCGAACACGACGTCTCCGTCTCGTCTGCAGAGTATGTGCGTCGCTATTTAGACTCTAAGATTTACCAGGTCGAGCCGTTTTTTATTCGCAAAAATGGAACTTTCGAGCGGAGCCTGGAGGAATTACAAGCGTGTGATATGGCGTTTCCCGTGCTACACGGCTCTTTTGGAGAGGATGGAGCGATGCAGGGCTTTTTAGAAATTTTGGGGCTTCCCTACACAGGATGTGACTTTAGAGCCTCTCCCATTTGCATGGACAAGGCGCTTGCCAAACATCTGGCTGCGCGTCATGGGATTCTTGTTGCTCCTTTTATCGACTTTTCAGCAAAAGAGTGGGAGAGGGAACAGGAAGGGATTGTTGAGAAGATTTGTGCAACACTCAAGTTTCCTCTTTTTACTAAAGGTGTGCATCTAGGCTCTAGTATCGGCGTGCGCAAGGTGCGCACTGTAGAGGAGCTTGTAGAGGGCATTGAGTACGCTTTGAGCTTCGATTGGAAGGTGCTGGTGGAAGAAGAGGTTGTGGGTCGGGAGATTGAATTTGCGCTCTGTGGCGGGGATCCGCTTTTTGTGAGTGATCCGTGTGAAATTCAGAAGAGCGGGGATCTGCACACCTATGCTACTAAATACGGGGAAACTGCTGTGGATTCGGTGATGCGTGCCGATCTTGGCGCTGAGACTATTGCTTTGGGCAAGGAGTTTGTGAAAAAACTGTATAAGATCTTTGGTTGTGATGGTTTTGCTCGCATCGACTGTTTCCTAGAGGTAACAGGAAGCATCGTCTTCAATGAAATTAATCCGATTCCAGGCTTAACACCGACGAGCGCCTACCCTGAGATGTTGGCAGCTGAGGGAATTGTCCCTGCCGATTTTCTCAATCGGCTCGTGCGCCTCGGGCTTGCTCGAAAACGAGCGGATGAGAGGCGTTTTAAGGATTGTCGTGGGTAGCCCTCTCTCTTTGCCTGTTGCGCTTGGCTGGATTGTCGCCTCCCTCTTTGTCGTGACAGGAGGAGGGGTCAAGTCGTTTCGCTTCTACCAAAGCCTTTCTCCTTGCGTCATCTCTGCCATTGTCCAGACAGGGCCTGAAAAGGAGGCGCTTAAAACTGCCTACTTGGCAGAGCTTCTCGGCCTCTCATGGGATAAGCCGGAACTCTTTTCTCACTACGATACAAAAAAAGCTCAAGAAAAGCTCCTCGCCTCGCCCTTCATTGCAAAAGCCGTAATCTCCAAACAGCCTGGGGGTGTTCTACTCATCGACTACTGCGTGCGCAAGCCGCTCTTTTGGATCTTAGATTACGACAATCTAGCTGTCGACAGAGACGGTTTTCTCTTTCCTATTCGTCCTTTTTTCTCTCCTAAAAAACTGCCAGAGCTCTACTTCGGCGCGCCCGTCTTTAAAGGCTGGAAGAGCCGCATGCAAGGGAAGAAATTTGACCTTGCAGAGCAGCTCTTCTCGGAGCTTTTAAAACAGAATATTTCTCCGATTTATCGTATCGACGTCTCCCAGGCGCTTGCGCCCTCCCTTGGGAGACGCGAGATTGTGGTTGGAGTTGGTGAGGGGAAAGCTGTGCACTACCTGAGGCTCAGCTGCAAGCATTTTAGACAGGAGCTTGTGCACTACCGCTTGCTGCGTCAAGAGTGGGAGAAGAGCGGGGGAGCAGCTCCTCGCGTCGTCGATCTGCGCATCCCCAATCTCGCCTTTTTAAAGTAATTTGCGAAACAGGCAAGATCCCCCATTGATTAAATTGCACCAAGCTGCTACCATATCAAAATAAATTTACTAATCCAAAAGGGGATATGAAAGAGTTTATAGCCTATTTAATACAGAATCTTGTGGATCTGCCAAATGATGTCGATGTGCGTCTTATAGAAGAGGAGCTCGGCTCTACGATTGAAGTGCGCGTCTCCCCTCAAGATGCAGCAAAAGTTGTGGGAAGACAGGGCCGAACCATTAAGTCGCTTCGCACCATTGCGATGACAGTCGGAGCTCGATGTGGAAGACGCGTTCGTTTGGAGCTAATTCAATAGACCTAGAGGTAGTGTGGATTCGGGTGTTATTTTTGAAGATCCAGAACTGCACAGCCTTCTTCCTCCGTTTACGTTGCCTTCGAAAAAAAAGCTTCCCCCTGGGGTGAAAAAGAAAAAGGTGATTGTGATTGCCGGGCCAACGGGTGTCGGTAAGACACCGCTATCTCTTGTCATTGCACAGGCGACCGGGGGGGAGGTTGTTTCGGCCGACTCGATGCAGGTGTATCGCGGCATGGATATCGGGACTGCCAAAGTCAGCTTGCAAGAGCGCAAGCAGGTCGTACACCACTTAATTGACAGCCGGGACCTCGATGAGCTCTCAAATGTTGTCGAGTTTTACCACGAGGCAATGCAGGCAATTCGTGAAATTATTGCAAAAGGACATGTGCCGATTGTTGTGGGTGGAACGGGATTCTACCTGCACGCCTTAATTTATGGGCCTCCCAAGGGACCTCCCTCACAAGCGCATGTGCGCGAGAATTTAGAGCAGAGAATGGATGTGCTGGGCAGTCTTGCGATGTATGAGGAGCTTGTTCGATTGGATCCGCGTTATGCAGCGACCATCACGCCGAACGATCGGCATAAAATTGTGCGCGCTTTAGAAATTATTACGATTACGGGTCTTCCTGTTGTGCAATTTGCTTCTGGTCCAGAGGATTTTAATGAAGAGTTTGATTTTCGCTGCTGGTTTCTCTATGTGCCAAAAGAGAAGTTGCATCCTGTGATCGAGGCGCGCTGTGAGCGGATGCTTCAAGATGGTCTCATCGAAGAGGTGCGTCGTTTGCAAAAAGAGGGGATTGAGACCAATAGTTCGGCTTCGAATGCTATTGGGTATCGGCAGGTTTTAGCTTATCTCCATTCGGCTCAAAAAGAAGGCGATTGGAAGGTGCTTGTTTCGGAGTTTAAAAGAGCCTCAAGAGCCTTAGCCAAAAGACAATACACCTGGTTTCGTAAAGAACCACTTTTTCGCTGGCTGGATGTCGATACGATCGATCGCGAGATGGCAGCTGAGATGATCATCCAAGATTATGAGTTTAGTTTTTGACTTTAAACCGCGACTTGTGCACAATTCCTATGGTAGATCTTTTACAAACAAAACATTTTTTGCTAATGAATATAGAACAGCCCCCATCGATTTCCTCGTCTGAACAGACAGCCCTCGAACAGGTACAGCCTGAACAGGCGCCACCCGAACAGGTTGTCTCCTCTCTTCTTCTCGACCTGCAGGCGCAGCTAGGAGAAGTTACAGGGGCTGATGCAAAACTTCGCTACGCTCTCGCATTTATGCGCGACGCACTCTCTCAGCCGGGGACTCCTCGGTTTAGAGATTTTTGGGAGGCTAGAAGGCTCTCCCTGCCCTTTTTTAAAGAAAATTTAGCACCAGCTATTCGCTCAGAGTTGTGGGCAGAGTATGTTGAGCTCTCCAGCGAGGCGCGTCGCCTTAAAGAAATTCTCGACGAACAGTCCGCTTTTGCTGCAGAACAGATTGAGCTTGCCATTTCATCTGTGGAGCAAGATCTGGATGGATATCAGGCTCTCTTAGAGCAGATTGTTGAGATCCCATTTCCAAGAGAGTGCCGTACGCTATACGAAAAAATTCCAGTCTATCAAGAGTTGCAGCGCGAACTCTATTTTTTGAATACCTTTGCTCACCGTATCAACGGATTGCGTAAAGAGATTATCAAAACAGAGATGCGCATTAAGCATAAGAATAAATTTTTCGATCGTCTGTCAGCTTCTGGAGATCGCATCTTTCCACAGAGAAAAGAGCTGATCGCTCAAATTTCTGATACATTTTTAGCCGATATTCAAGGATTTGTTACGGCCCGTTGTGGGGAAGAGGCTCAAGAGCGCTCTCTTTTTGGCTTGCGTGAAGAGATCAAAATGCTGCAGACCTTTGCCAAGATGTTAACGCTGAACACACACGCCTTCACAAAGACACGCCAACTCTTAAGTGACGCTTGGGATTTAATTAAGATTTGGGAGAAAGAGCGCAAGAAGGATCTTGCAATCAAAAAAGAAGAGTATCGCGTCAACTATGATCGTATCGCTCTTTTGATTAGTGAGCTTGCAGAGCTGTGTCGTGTGGAAGGTACTTTGGTAGATACGGTTGAAGATCGCGGCGAAGAGATTCTTGAAGAGATGCGTGCTGTGACTCTTGGTTGGGATGAGGTTAGATCTTTGAGAGAAGAGCTAGCGCGTGCTAAAGCGCCTGTTTTAGACAAGGTGAGGTTTGAAGAGGAAGAGAGAGAGAGAAAAGCGCGCGAACTTGCAGCTCTGCGGCTCGAGGCTCTTCAGAAATTAAAAGCGAATCTCTCTGAGCTTCTCCATAATGGAGAGAGTGTTGAGGGCGACGCGCTTCAGGAGAAGCGAGATCTTCTTATTCAAGATTATGAGACAATGAACATCTCAAAAGCAGAGAGAATTGTTGTCGACAAGCTTTTCAAACAGCTCAAGGAGTTGATTGTTGAGAAGAGAGAGCGACGCACGTTAACAGATTCCGATCTACAGTCTCTAGAGGAACTGCGCGCAATTTTACAACAGAGGCGCGAGCGCGCTCAAGAGATCCAGCAGCTGTTAGAGCAGTATCGAAAAGTGCTCGGCGGCTCCAACTTGGATTTTGAAAAGGCGTTTTTATATCGACAGCTCTTTGATGAAGAGAATGTGCGATTCAAGAAGAGTTTAGAGACTGTAGTGGAGATTGAAGACAAAATTCGTGAGCTTGAAGCTTGAAATTTTTGATCTTGACGGAACGCTGCTAGACGCAAATAGCAGCGCTGCTTTCTGTTGCTACTTGGTAAGAAAGGGGGTTCTTTCCCCTTTTTGGTTGCTCTACGCATGGGCAGTCGAGCTGCTCTGTGATTTTGGCATTTTCACTCAAAAACAGCTTCACGAGAAAGTCTTCAATGCCACCCTAAAGGGTCGCCCTTTTGAGCCGGTCCAAAAGCTTATTGCTCCCTTTTTGGCTCATTTTTTAGAAAAATCAATCAATCCTTCAACGCACAGTTATTTACGTCGGGCTCAAACTGCCGGAGATCGCGTTGTGCTTCTCTCTAACAGTCCTTCCTTTCTCGTGGGTCCCATTGCCGACTATTTCGGCATCAAGGAGTGGGCCGCTACCGAGTATCACGTTGACACGAAAGGATCTTTTTGCCACATTGCGGCTATAATGGATGGGCCAGCCAAGGCGGCTTACGCCAAGCGTCTTTTGGATGAGATGCATCTTGGTAAAAGTGAGTTAACGGCCTATTCCGATAGCTTTCAAGACATCCCTCTTTTGGAGATGGCAGAAAAGGTGATCCTTGTAAATCCAGATAGGAGATTGCGGCAGTGGAGAAGAGAGCATTAGGAAAAAAAGTTGGCTATTTTGGTGGAACATTTGACCCGATCCACTACGGGCACCTGCATCTTGCAATCCAATTCATGGAGCGGTATCATCTCGACACGGTTCTTTTCTGTCCGACATCGATCTCTCCTTTTAAAACGGATGCAGTTCCCACAGCTTCTGCAAGGGTGCGTCTGGAGATGTTGCAGCTTGCCCTCTCTCCCATTGAGAAGTTTCGTGCCATCGATTTAGAGGTTCAAAAAAATGAACCAGCCTACACCATCGACACAATGCGTCAGCTTGTAGCTCAGGCAAAACAGGAGCATGTAGCACGAGAATTCTATCTTCTACTGGCAGAAGATCATCTGCCCCTGCTGCACAAGTGGAAGGAGATCGATGAGCTAATTGCCCTCGCGCAGCCCTTGGTTGCCAGCAGGTCAGGCGGAACCTTTGCCCTTTCCCCTGAAGCATCGCGAGAGCTCTCCCATGCAGTGCAAAAAGGGAGGGTTGAGATGCCCCTTCTAGACATCAGTAGCAGTGAGATTCGCCGGCGCCTTTCTGCCGATCTCTACTGTGGCCACCTCGTTCCAGAAGATGTTCTGGACTATATTCGCGTCAATCGTTTATACTAAACGATCAATATGGCAAACGACACAAAAATTCTTTTAGATCAGATCGCTCAAGCAATCTTTGACAAGAAGGGGACCAACATCCTCGCTCTTGACCTACGTGACATCTCCACGATCACAGACTATCTGATCATTGCAGAGGGTAGTGTCGACCGCCATATCATCGCTATCGCTCATAACGTCGAAAAGAGCCTTGCTGAGGCTGGGGTGAAGCCCGTCCGCGTCGAGGGGATGTCAGAAGGTGACTGGGTCGTTTTAGACTACCTAGACGTGATGGTCCATCTCTTTACCCCAGGACTCAGGGAGAGATACCAGCTCGAGCAGCTCTGGAAAGAGGGAAAAATCGTCGACCTCAACATTTCTTTAGATATACTCAAATAACTTAAAAAATTGTTCTTTGGCAGCGTCAGCTTTGCCTCAAATTTCTTTTCCTGCACTCGTGGTGTGTCTATGAACACTACCACTCGTACAGGACAAAAAATTTGTGGAGCTTCCTTGCCAAATTTCCAATTTTTCAAATCATTTGAGTCTTTTACGCAGTAAAATCCTAAGCATCTACTCTTTAGTTAATTGTAGTTGTTACATTGCTAATCCATTGATTAATAATTAATTGTAGGCTATAATGTAATAAACAAATTAATTAGGTTTAATATGATTCCTGCTACTCCAGTTTATCCTTCCATCTCTTTGCTTCATGAGACAGTTTGGGCAAGCCCTTCTGTCGTCGCTGGGGCCAAGCCTGCTTTTGTTATTTTAACAGAAAATCATTATAACCCTCAGGCTAAGGTCGGCAACGGGCTGGCTATTGATCGATTAAGGGATGCTGGCAGTATTGTGTTTGTAGAGGGTTTGCCAAGAGGTGAAACTCTTTCATTCCACAAACAAACAGCCTTTGTTTCACAGCCCATTCCACTATGGGGCTGGGAGCCTGATGATCGCTTAGTGACAAGAGCCTCTGACGCAGAGAGTGTTAAGAAAGAAACTATTGCAATATTGAGGCGAGAATCCACTGTTAAATCTATTTGTGAGCGCAATGTGTCCATGCGAGAGGTTATTGGGCAGGCGTACCGTGAAGATAAGATTCAGTTTTTAGTAACAGGAAGAATGCATGTTGTTCCAGCGGATAATCAGCCGGATGAGGTGAATGCCTCTGCCCTTGAGCTGCGTACCCAGCTTGCAGATAAGAGAATTGTCATTTTAAACCCCAAGACAGTCAGAACAGATGCTGAAATTAAAGCTATGTGCCGAGAGTCGCCGCGTCTTGAAGAGAATTTGCCTGATTTCTGCCGATTTATTTCAGATAGTTGTCTTAGTATGTTTTATCGTCTCTCTCCCCAAAAATTGAGTGGTAATCTCCTTGAAATGAGCGGTCAATTTCTGTCTCTTTACTCTGAAATGACTTTATTAAGCCATCCCTATGGAGAGGTGATATCCCCCGATGTTTTACAACAAGAAACTATAGCCCTCTATACAAAAAATATCCCAGCTATTGCCAAAGAGCTAGTTGGGCTATATGTTGCCAATATGGCGCAAATGTCTCCTGCGCACATGGCGAGAATGAAATACTTGAAACAAAAGACGCCGCCCGCTTTTGTGGAAGCATTGCTTTCCCCAGGTCTTAATGATCCCGACGAGCCTGCTGTTCCAGAAGGAAACACGAATGCTCCATCGTGGATTATGGATCATTGGAATACACCACAAAGTTTCTACAAAGGATTTTTTTGGACAGGGGAGGGGGTTTTGATGGATCGCGCCTTCCAAGAAAGTGGGGCTGTTCTTGCTCAAAAGCCGGCGTGTTACGAGGCGGCCGTACAGCCTTTTCTTGAGTGGGTAGAAAATCGAGCCGTTACTCTTCTTACTCCAAGTCAGCCGGCAGCTTCTGAACAAAGCAGTGCTGCTTGCTCTTTTGGGGATTTATTGGAAGAAGAGGGCGATTCCCCAGCCATCTCCGTACAGCAAGATGTGCACAAAAGTTTACCTTTGCTCCAGGATGCGGTGATTCATGCTATGAAGGTAAAAGCCCATGAGCCTCCTCAAGCAGATGAAGTTAAAGAGCCGTAAAAATCTTGACAAGTTAAATTTTTTTTGACGAGGCCATATATACCCAAACAACCTGAAAAATCGGGTTTTAGCAGCGTCGGCTTTTCCCAAAATTTTCCGTTCTGCGCTCGTGGCCGGTCTATGAACCGTGCTACTCGCGCAGAACAAAAAATTTTGGGAGCCTTCTTGCCAATTCCCCGCTTTTTCAAGTTGTTTGGGTATAAAATTTCCTGGGTTTTGACAATCGGATATCATCCCATTCCCAAAAAAGGGCTCTTCTGATATACTAGAATCACTTTATGGACAAAAAAAAGCGAATCGTTATCACAGGAATGGGCCTGGTCTCTTGCTTTGGGAGTGATATTGATCACTTCTACAAGCAGCTTTTAGCTGGAAAGAGCGGAGTGCGAGCCATTGAAAAATTTCCATGTCAAGACTTCCCCACCCGCTTTGCTGCTGCGGTGGATCAGTTTGATGCAGAAGGCTACCTGGATAAAAAACAGGCGCGTCGCGTAGATCCTTTTATCTGCTACACGGTTGTCGCAGGAAAGAAGGCTTTAGAGCAAGCTGGATTGACTGGGGATGCGTTTGATCGCCTTGATAAGGAGCGCTGCGGGATTCTAATCGGCTCCGGTATGGGTGGGATGAATGTCTTTTCTGAGGGGGTTGACACCTTGTTGAATAAAGGGCATCGCCGTCTAACTCCATTTTTTGTTCCGTATATCATCACAAATATGGGTGGAGCACTTCTCGGTATCGAACTCGGCTTTCGAGGCCCGAACTACTCGATCTCCACAGCTTGCGCCACTTCTAACTACTGTATTGCGGCAGCTGCCAACCACATCCGCAATGGTCATGCGGATCTGATGTTGTGCGGAGGTGCAGAGGCTGCTATCAATCCTATTGGCCTTGCAGGCTTTGTCGCGATTAAAGCGCTTTCAGAGAGAAATGATGCTCCTGAAAAAGCGTCGCGCCCTTGGGATCAGGGACGAGACGGTTTTGTCATGGGAGAGGGGGCTGGAGTTCTTGTTTTAGAGAGCCTAGAGTCCGCTCTTGCCCGTGGGGCAACGATCTATGCCGAATATTTAGGCGGCGCGATAAATTCCGATGCGCACCACATGACAGATCCTAGAGCTGACGGGCTCGGTGTCAGCACATGCATTGAAGAGGCGCTGCGCGATGCTGGCATTAAGAAAGAAGAGATCAATTACATCAATGCTCACGCCACATCTACGATGGGTGGGGACATGTGTGAGTTCCAGGCGATGCGCAATGTTTTTGGCGAGCATCTCTCATCCATCAAGATGAATGCGACCAAGTCGATGATCGGCCACTGTCTAGGTGCTGCAGGTGCGATTGAGCTGATTGCAACTGTAATGGCGATTCAAACCGGAATGCTCCATCCAACGATCAATAGTGAGAACTTAGAAGGGGCGCTCTCTGGCATTGATATCATTCCAAATGAGGCGAAGCCGCATACGATTACAGCTGCGCTCTCCAACTCATTTGGATTTGGTGGCCACAACTCTTGTTTGATTGTCGCTCCGTATCAGAGCACAAAATGATCATAGAAGATGAGTCTTTTGGGATCATTCCCTTGAAACAAGAGGGAGGACACTGGAAAGTCTTGATTATCTTGCATAAATCTGGCCACCATTGGGGCTTCCCGAAGGGGCATAGCAATCCAGATGAGACGCCTCAAGAGGCTGCGGAGCGGGAGCTCAAAGAAGAGACCGGGTTGCACATTGTTTCATTGCTTTTAGAAAAACCACTGATCGAGACCTACAATTTTCGCATCAAGCAGAAGATGGTTCGCAAGCGTGTCCTGTTTTTTCCAGCTCTTGTAGAGGGGCAATTGCAGTTGCAGGAAGAGGAAATTCGCGAAGCAAAATGGCTCTCATTTCAAGAGGCAGCGGATGAGCTCTCTTTTAAAGAGGCGAAGCTTCTTTTGAAAGAGATGTGTGCACTGTTGCAAATTCCCTATGTTTTTTAAGCCACCCAAAGTTCAACTTTTCGTGCGCCACTGTCACTACTCCGAGATTAGTCAGCATAAGACGCGGCTGCCGCGTTTTGATCGAAAAAAGTGCAATGACAATCTTCTTGCAACCATCGATCTCAAAAAAGTGGATCTGACCTATTTCCTCGATACGTTTCACCCTGTAGAGAAGCCGCATTTTGTCATGCAGCAAGATCGGTTTCCTCTGATCTGCACAAGTCAGGGCAGTGAAACAGGCTCGTTTTTGGCGCTACTTGACCATGTTTTGGTTCAAAATTTCAAGCCAGATACCGTGATCTATTTTCTCGAAGACGACTACTTGCATCGTGCTGGCTGGGTGGAAATTCTTTTAGAGGGCTTTTCACTTCCTGTCGACTATGTGACCCTGTTTGATCATCGCGATAAATACAGAGCTTCTATTTATAAAGGGTTGCGCTCCGAGCTCTACCAGACAGATTCTTGTCACTGGCGCACGACGCCGTCGACAACGAACACCTTTGCGGTGCGGTATAAGACGCTGCTAGAGCATGCAGCAATCCATCGAGCGTATTCGGAAAATCGTAAGATCTCAGCAGATCACGAAAAATTTTGTCATCTGCAGAAAGAGGGGGCGAAGTTGATCAGTTCCATTCCCGGTTACTCAACGCATGTTGAGAAAGAATTTCTTTCTCCCTGCTTTGCTTGGGAATCCCTTTTAAAGAATACGTCTGGCTAAATCTACAACAGGTTCTGCTCCTTTTGGCAATTTTCCTGCAGAAAATTTGTGTTTGGATGGAGCTGAAAGGTCTGTCTCCTCAAAAGCTTGGCTTGTTTTTTTTATCGTTGATCCACCTGAAGTCTCCTCGGAAATTTTAGCCAGGTGGCCGGCTCCAAGTAGAGGACCAACAAGATGTGTCAGTTGTTGCGCCTTCTCTTTAATTCTTTCCGCACCAGGATCTGTTCTACGTGTGGCTTGCGCGTGTGTTGTCTTGGAAATTTCCATGAGTGCCTCCTAAAGCTGCTGATTTCAGTTATAAAGGTTTTTAGGATTTCAGGAAATATTTTATTCTGTTATTCTTCCCCTATGTTTAAGAATAAGTTGCGCACAGCGTTAGAGAGCCCTATTTTCTGGATTGCGCGAACGCTTGTCTCCCTGCGCTACCGTGTGCATGTTGAGGGGCTGGAGAACCTTTCAGAAAAAACGTTATCGCGCGGGGGCGGGACTCTTTTTTTACCAAACCATCCGGCAGAGCTTGATCCGTGTCTACTGATGCTTGTTCTTTTCCCTAGATTTCGTCCAAGGCCTCTTGTCGTCTCTCATTTTTTCTATCTCAAGGGCGTTCGATTTTTTATGGATCTTGTCCAGGCGCTGCCTCTTCCCAATATGGATACGGTGGCAAGTAAGTGGAAAATTAAACAGATGGATCAGCTCTTTGCCACGATCTCAAAAGAGTTGAAGGAAGGGGGGAACTTTCTCGTCTATCCCTCTGGAAAACTGAAGATGCAGGAGAAGGAACAGGTCGGCGGCTCCTCCTTTGTGCATAGCCTCTTGAAGGAGTGCAGCACAGCCAATGTGGTATTAATTCGCACAACAGGTCTTTGGGGGAGTAAATTTTCAAGAGCGTTGACGGGCGAGGTGCCAAATTTTGGGAGAGTTCTTCTGGAAGGAATCAAGATCATTTGTAAAAATGGGATTTTTTTCGCGCCCCGTCGTCACGTCTACATCGATATTACCGTTGCGCCAAATGATTTCCCTTTTACTGGAACGCGTCTTGAGTGCAACCACTACCTAGAACAGTGGTACAACCGCCGTCCCGATCGGTTAAAGCTTGTCTCTTTCTATTTCTGGAAGGAGCAGTTCCCCTCTGTCTTGATTTCAGAAGAGGTGCACAAGTTTTTAGGAGAAGGGAAGGTGCCTGTCGCAATTCGGCAGGAGGTCTTTGCGAAACTTGCACAGATGTCAGGTCGCAAGGCATCTGAACTATCTGTGCAGATGGATCTTGCGGTTGATTTGGGACTTGACTCACTTGATCTCTCTTTGCTCTATATCTTTTTGGAAGAGCGCTACCATGTCGGGCAGCTAGAGCTTGGCCAGCTCCGTTTTGTGGACGATCTCCTGCAGCTTGCCTCCGGCTATAAAAAGGGGGTCCTTGTTACAAATCAGCGCGAGGAGGAGTTTGCCTGGAGCCAAGAGAAGGGGCGGCCCACTCCTCATATTCCAGAAGCAAAGAGCTTGCAAGAGGCGTTTCTTCTGTCGTGTGGGCGAATGGGATCTTTCACCGCTTGCGCGGATCAGATGTTTGGGGCACTCTCCTATCGCAAATTCAAAATAGCAGCAATTACCCTCTCTTTGCATTTTAAAAAAGAGAAGAGTTCCCACATCGCCATTCTATTGCCCTCAACTGTTAGCGCTTACCTAACAATTTTTGCCGTGCTTCTTGCGAAGAAAATCCCGGTGATGCTCAACTGGACAACAGGGGTGCGCGCTTTAGAACATGCAGTCGAGCTTGTCCCTTTTAAAACAGTGGTCACTTCATGCCGATTTTTAGAGCGAGTTGAGACAGCAGATTTTGGAAAATTGGAGGATTATTTTGTATTTTTAGAAGAGATTAGCAGCCGCCTCTCTATTCTTGAAAAAATCAAAGGGTTTCTCCTCTCTTTTCTCTCACCTCAAAAGCTGCTAGAGAAGCTTGATTTGAGAGAGATTGAACGGGGAGAGCCGACGCTCATTCTTTTTACCAGTGGCACCGAATCTCTTCCCAAAGCAGTCCCGCTCTCACACGCCAATCTTCTTTCTAACTTACAAGCAGCGCTCTCCTGTATCCCTCTGACAGAGCGCGATGTTTTGTATGGAGTGCTGCCGCCCTTTCACTCTTTTGGTTTTTCGGTCACAGGAATCTTTCCTCTACTAGCAGGGCTTAAAGTCTACTATGCACCTGATCCGACCGATAGTTACACCATGGCACACGACCTGCGCGAGGCCGATGTGACACTGCTATGTCTGGCTCCTAGTTTTATGAGTAGTCTTTTGCGCGTTGCCAACCTCCGGGATCTGCATGCTGTGCGCTACTTTATAGCAGGTAGTGAGAAGGCGTCAGCAGAGCTGTACGCCTCGGTTGCCGCGATTGGAGGTGGAAGGCGACTTTTAGAGGGGTATGGGATTACGGAGTGTTCCCCGATTGTCACCTGGTCTAGATTAGAGAGGCCAGCAAAGGGTGTAGGCCAGCCACTGCCGGGAGTGGAACTTGCCATTTGCGACCCAGAATCGGGAGCATTACTCCCCTCATCCGCTGAGGGAGAGGTCTTAATTTCTGGTCCAAACGTATTTGATGGCTATTTGGGTGCCGCGCGCTCCTGTTTCCTTGAAATAGAAGGGAAAAGATGGTATCGTTCTGGTGATCGCGGCCGTATCGATCCGGATGGTAGCCTTATTCTAACAGGAAGGCTGAAGCGCTTTGTGAAAATTGGCGGTGAAATGATCTCTCTCTCTGGCATTGAAGAGGATTTAAGTGGTGGGTTGCCGGATGTAGGCTCCCTTGCACTGCTGGCTCGTGAAGGAGGGGAGAAGACTCTATTGATCTTATTCACAGAGAAGCTTCTCAATCGGGAAGAGGCCAATGCACTTCTGAGAGAGCGTGGCTACGGCCAAATTGTGAAGATCTCGGAAGTGCGCACTCTCCCAGAGATTCCACGGATGGCGAGCGGAAAAATTAATTATAGACGGCTTGAGGAGCTATGCTGACATTATACAATACAGAGACACGAGAGAAGGCGCCCATTCGCCCTTTGGATGGCAATACGGTGCGCCTCTACACCTGTGGTCCGACCGTCTACAACTTTGCCCACATTGGTAATTTTCGCACCTATGTTTTTGAAGATCTGTTGCGTCGCACATTGAAATATTTTGGAATGGCAGTGAACCAGGTGATGAACCTGACAGATGTCGACGACAAGACTATTCGAGGTGCCGTGCAGCAAGGGATGACCCTGAAGGCGTTTACTGAGCCGTATATTGAGGCTTTTTTTGCTGATCTTGCAACACTCAACATCGAGCCAGTCGAGCACTACCCGCGCGCAACAGAGTACATGGGGGAGATGATACGCATCATTGAAAGGCTGCTTGAGCGTGGCATTGCCTACCGCAGTCCAGATGGCAGCATCTATTTTTCGATCTCTGCATTTCCAAGATATGGAAGGCTCTCCCATTTGCAATGTTGCGAGCTAAAAACAGGGGCTACGGTGGCCCACGATGAGTACGATAAGGAGAACCTCTCGGATTTTGTGCTCTGGAAGGGTTACGATTCGGAGCGCGATGGAGATATTTTTTGGCAGAGTCCCTTTGGTCCAGGTCGTCCTGGCTGGCACATTGAGTGTTCGGCGATGGCGATGGGACTTTTAGGTGAGAGCTTTGATCTGCATGTAGGTGGCGTGGACAATATGTTTCCGCACCACGAGAATGAGATTGCGCAATCCGAAGCGTACAGCGGCAAGCAGTTTGTGGCCCACTGGCTCCATGCGGAGCATCTTCTGGTAGATCACAAGAAGATGTCTAAGAGCCTCGGTAATTTTTATACGCTGCGCGACTTGCTAGACATTGGCTACAGTGGTCAAGAGGTGCGCTACCTGCTGCTCTCTGTCCACTACCGCACGCAGCTCAACTTCACATTCCAGGGGCTGGATGCAGCGCGCCACAGTTTGGAGCGGCTCTTGAGTTTCACCACTAGGCTTCATGCTTTAGCAGCTTTGGATCACGACGGCTCTTCGCACATAGTGCAGATCCTAGAAGCGCGTCGCAAAGAGTTCCGTGAAGCGCTTGCGGATGATTTGAATATCTCCGTAGCTCTGGCTACCCTTTATGAACTTGTGCGCGAAGTGAATGGGCTCTGTGATGCAGCTCTGCTGAGCAGCAGTGAGGCGCACCTTGTTTTAGAAGAATTAGAGAGCTGGGATCGGGTTTTAGGGGTGATTCCATTCAGCGTCACCTTGGAAATTCCACAGGGGTTGCAAGAGGCTCTAGTGATGCGTGATCTTGCTAGAAAAGAAAAAAACTGGAAGCTAGCTGATGCGTGCCGCGATCAGATCGATCAAGCTGGATTTATTATTGAAGACACCCCTAATGGAACGAGGTTAAAGAAGAGATGAGCCATAACGCACGCACCATTGATGAAAAATTCCTACTAAAAACCTTCGAGCTTGCCGAGAAAAAAGGAGACGTAAAGGCTGTTGTCGACTCGCACCAGGTGGGAAGACTCCTGGGCCTCAACGACCGCTCTATGAGCACGATCATCCGCACCCTTGCCCAGACAAATTTCATCACCAAAGAAGGCGAGGACAAAATTCGCCTCACCAAAAATGGCCTCAGTTTAATCGCTCTACTACAGGAATCTGATTAGATGTTTGGATTGAGCTCTTCTGAGATTGACCTGATTATAAGCGTATTTGGATCACGTGCTATGGGCAACTATAAACGTGGATCGGATATTGACCTCGCTCTGAAAGGGGATCTTTCCTATGAGACTACTCTACAGGTAAGTGTGGATTTAAACGAATATCTGCCTCTTCCCTACAAATTCGATATTGTTGACTACGGGACAATCACACACCCGCCACTAGTCGAAGAAATTGATCTGCACGGCCAACAGATCTACTCTCGGGCTGCAACCTGAGCAGCACCATCTTCCATGCGCATTAGCGGGAAGTAGAGCACGTCGCGAATCGAGGCAACATTGGCAAAGAGCATCACAAGTCTGTCGACACCAAAGCCGATTCCGGCCGACGGTGGCAGCCCCTGACAGATCGATTCGATGAACTCCTCATCGAGAGGACTTGCCTCTTCATCACCACTCATGTTCTTTTCTGCTTGGGCAACAAGCAGTTCGCGCTGCAGTTCGGGATCGTTGAGCTCTGTGTAGGAGTTGCAAAATTCGCTTGCCAGAATAAAACTCTCAAAGCGTTCCACAAGACCTTGCTTGCGCAAGTTCGGATCGCGGTGCAGCTTGCAGAGTGGTGTTGTCTCAATCGGATGGTCGATGATGTGGTGCGGCTGTATCAGATGCTTCTCAACTAGCTCTTCAAAGAGGTTGGCGGTAAGTGCGCCGAAACTCGATTGATTGACAAGTCTAGCTTCTAGATCTGTCTTCTCAAGAACAATTTTTCGCAACGCCTCAAGCGACATTCCTTCTAGATCGATCCCGGCATAGACGCGAATGCTCTCGCGCATGCTGAGGCGCTTCCAGGGAGCCTTAAGGTCGATTTGATGTTCGGTTCCATCTCTTGTAATTGTCAGTTCGGTTGTTCCAAAGAGCTTGAGCGCAATCGACTCAAAGAGCGTCTCGGCAAGAACCATCATGTCGTTGTAATCCCAGTAAGCAGCGTACGCTTCAAGCTCTGTAAACTCAGGATTGTGCGTCTTATCGATCCCTTCATTGCGGAACACTTTTCCAATCTCAAAGACCTTATCCATTCCGCCAACGATCAATTTTTTTAGAGGAATTTCCAGAGAAATACGTAAGAACATATTTTGATCTAGAGCATTGAGATGTGTGGTGAACGGCTTTGCAGCAGCTCCTCCATACACATTTTGCAATACCGGTGTCTCCACCTCTAGAAAGGCGCGCTCCTCAAAAAAATCACGAATCTGGCGCAAGATGGAAGAGCGCATGCGGAAGGTGCCCGCAACTTCTGGATTGCAGATCAGATCGAGCCAGCGCTTGCGGTAGCGCACTCCCTTATCGACAAGGCCGCTGTGCTTGTCTGGCATCGGCAAGAGAGTCTTACAGAGCAGCGTAAGTCTCTTCACAAAGATCGTCAGCTCGCCCTTCTGTGTGCGAAAGAGATGCCCTTCCACGCCGATGATGTCGCCGAGGTCGAGCTTTTTCTCGATGAATTTAAGGCTGCTCAGCTCCTCTGTTGGAGTAAAGCCGGTACACTCGGTGGCTGTACGGTTGAGCATGATCTGGATTCTTCCTGTCTCATCCTGAATCTGAGCAAAGGCATTTTTCCCCATGGAGCGAAAGAGCACAAGGCGCCCTGCACAGACGACAGCCTCTGTCTTTCCCATCTCCGCATCTTCGCTATGTCCCACCTCTTGATCTGCATATTTTGTAGCAAATAGAGAGACCGGCGTCCGCTCTAAATATTTCGCTGGATACGGCTCGATGCCAGCTTCTCGGATCTGTTGCAGCTTTTCTGAGCGCAAGGTAAACTCTTCGATCGAATGATAGTCGGGTGTAGGGATAGACATATGCAGAATCTCTTGTACAGTTTTATCTACGCATCATCGCATAGACCCAAAATAGTTAGCAACTTTTAAGAGGCTGGTATCACGCATGTTGGGCACTTTATCTGCATTTTATCGGCATGCCCGCATGCCGATAACAGAGGGTTTTTTAAAAGCCGACGCCGAAAGTCACAGCTAGTTTTGGGTCTGACCCAGGCTGAGTTTTAAAAAGAGAATTTAGCCCAACTGGAACCAATAGCTCCATCTGTGTAAAGAGTTTGACTTGCTTCTGAATCGGAAATTCATAGCCGATCACTGTTTCGAAGGCGGGGTAGAGTCTGGTTTTTTGGTACGGTCCGCTCAAGCCGTCTTTGCTATTCAAAGATCTTTTTTCTAAATCCAATGTTCCGTAGATAACACTGCCGCCAGCCCCGATATAAAAGTAATTGTTAGAGCGAAATAATGGGTAGAAGAGATAGAGTGCTTTTGCCCCTATCCACGTTTCGCGCGATAGAGCGGTGTAGTTCAAGGAGAAATCGCAGCCGTGAGCGTCTTGATGGAGACGGTATCCGACTCCGAACTCTGTTCCTACTTTTGCGTAGTAGGTATTGGTAGGTTGTGTGGCTGTGTCGCTACACCATGCAATTTGCGTTAAAAAACAGAAGAGCGTTAAAATATATTTGTTCATAATTATTTTCACCTGTAAAAAACCAACATATTACAAGCTATTTAGTTTTAATGATATTAAAATGTTTTCTTAGAAACTATTGTAAAATATTTAATATGTGAAAAAAGCTATTTTCTATTTAAATCGTTTGTGTTATAATGGCCCTTTAAAAATGGAGTGTTATGGCTTGTATTGGAAAAGGTCTACTGATTGCTTCCGCTTGCTTGCCTGGGATTGGCGGATTAACAATATTCTGTGCCGCTATTTCTGAGGAGAATCGGAATCTGGTTTTTGCGACTACAACCACTATTCGATCGATTTTGACTGTAGCCATTGCAATTACCCTTATAGTCTGTCCGGTTTTTTCTTTTCTGATTGTTCCATTTTCCATGGCTCTTGGAATTTGCTCCCTCGTTCAGGGATTGGGTCTATTAGCGTCGGCTTCTTGTTTAGGATCTCCGGGCGCTGGAATTCTGCTCCTACTTCCCTCTCTTGTCTTAATGGCGTTTCGCGTTATGGCCGCTTGTTTTGCTCCGCCTGTATTGCCAATTTTCGAACTGATATCGGGGACAATAGTTGTTCTTGCTTTTGGGGTTGGAGCATGTGTATCCCTTCGGAATTCCAGGCCCGTACCTGTAGCTAGAGAGGAATTTGAATCAACAATTCAGATGTGGGTCAATCGAGCATCACTCTATCCCGATCTACAGGTTAAAGAAAGAGACTTTCCGGTTTTGTGGGCACTTTCGGATGTGCAAAAAAGAGAGCTTGTAAGGTTTTTAGTTAGAGTTGAATCCATAGAAGATTATAAGAGGGAATCCACAAGAAACATCGTTGTGGAGCAAGTGCACCAAATGCTCTGTTTTGCTGAAGAAAATAGTGCATTTCGTGAAAAAATGAGTGGTATAATCCAGGATGCACTTGCAGCCTGTAATGATCGGGTAGCGCTCTGTTTGGATGAGATAGGGATTCAGCTAAAATTAGAGAGTGAGATGCGCTCTTCTACAGATGCCAAATGGGCAAGGTTCTGTATTGGCCTACATCGAGTGGAGCTGTTAGAGAAGGAGGCCAAAAGAATTTGTGCACTTCGTGTGGCTGGAGATTTAGTGGATATTTCCTTAAGTCTACGGTGTCAGCTTCGAGATAGTTTAGATCTGCCTTGTACTGCTCAAACGCTGTTTTTTTCCGGGCTTGGAGTAACAGAACAGGAGGTGGAACAAGTCAAACAGACGATCTTATCCTGTTCCTCTTCGCAAGAACAGAGAATTGAGATTCTTGAAGGATTGCCTCCATGGATTGCGAAGATTAGGGCTAGTAATGAGGAATCTTTTGGAGAGATTCAAGCAAAAACATCGGGATATACCCTTCAAGCCATAGAGCAGGACGAGAACCTTGCGCCCATATGGGTTGCAATTGAGCAGCAGTTAGTTGGTGAGCTTCCTCTGCATCAAGAAAGAAGAGCGAAACTCCTAGAGCGTGCGAATCGTCCAGGATTTCTTTCCTCTCGGTTTGTATGTGATGCTGCAGAGCTTCTTAAGGATATAAAAGAGGCGGTGTTGGTTAGACGTGCAACCAAAGCTAGTCTGCAAGCGCCAAGAGCGGCTTTTGATGCGGAGCAAAAAGTAGGCTAGTCCTCCTAATTTACAAAATATTCAAAAGGAAAACTCTCAAGCAGCGCTTCTCTGTTGAAACAAGGAAGAGCTGAGCTCTCCATCTCCAGCGCCTCCTGGAGCGAGTAAGCAATAGGGAATTCCCCTCTTCCGGTTCCTTCATAGTAGTCGCAATACTTGAGTAACGGCTCCACCTCAGTTAGGCGCAGTAGAATCGCTGGAATTCCAAAACTCTCTGCCACAATCAGCGCATGGAGTGAGCCGGCAATGACGCGTTTTGCCCCTAAAATGCGTCGCACCACTTCCATCGGCTCTTCTGTTGGCAGAACAAGATGGGGCAAGCCGTTATACGCTGCAATTTCGTTTAAATTCGGGATTAGAACAAACTCCTCTTCCGCTTGCGGTATCAGCTCTGGAAAAAGGATCGGCATCAGAAGTGCTGGATCCCCGTAAATTTCTGGGCACGGGATGCCGCGTTTGAGTAGGAAGGCGCGCGTTCTTGGACCGCGCACAGCGCGCACATCTAGAGAGCGGAAGTTGTAGCACCAGGGAGCAATTTTTCCATTGAGCCCGCTTCCCCAGATGACATCTTTCTCTCGGGCGTAGTGAAGGATCGAGCCGAGGCCCAAGAGCTGCTTTGAGGAGCTTTTGGATAGATGCGGCGCCCTGCCGATGATTCGCTCGATAATGAGTGGGGAGAGAGCGTCTCCGAAGTTCGATTTGTAGCCTGAGAGAAAAGAGTGTAAAAAGAAGAGGGAGGGCTCCTCTGCTTGTAAGGAGAGAGTGATTAGAAGAGAAAAAATAAGAGCTTTAATCTTGTTCAGCATAACGCAAGAGGTATTTTTCCCATAGGTCAGGATAAGATGTGGTGATAAGTAGATCCAACCGCTTTTTTGCTTCCAGAGTAATGACTCGAGAATGGTAGTGCAGATCCTCTCCCTTAGAGGAGGTTTTACCTGCGTGCTCTTGGTAAAATAGAAGGGAAGTTTCCCGTAGGGAGTCATAGGAGGCAAAGAAGGAGTCAAGCCTCTCTTGGCTCTCTTGTAAAAAGAAAAGCAGTTTTTCTAGAACAGCTCTTGGATCCTCGATTAGATCTTCGTAGTAGAGCAGAATACGTTTGTCTGGATCCCATTTATCATAGATCCTCAAGTTGTTGAAGTAGTCGCAGTGACCACTTTTGATATTTGCAACAACGCTGCTCCAAGAGCGTAAATTTCTTAAGAGAGATTCTTTGTAATTGCGTACCAATAGAATCAAAAGGTCTTGGCCTGTATTAGCCCCAAGTTTTTTTATCCGGGTTTCGTTGTGCACTTTCCAAATGGGATCAAGATTCAGATCAGTTCCAAGCGGGATGCTCATGCCGATTGGCAAGCTCAGTGGACGAATATTTTCTGGATTTTTGTAGTAGGTGAGTGTCGGACGATGGGTCAAGTACTCTAAACAGAATCGGAGCCATGTGTTGCCGGATCGTGGGTAGGAGAGAAGTAGTGTAGGAGTGGAACTCCTCTCTTTTAAAGTGTGCATCAGCTCAACGGAAGCTGTTGCCTCTTGAAAAAAGAGGAGAAGAAAAAAGAGTAGAACTCTAGAAACGGTACCCAATCGCCCCACCTACATTCCAAGCTGCAACATTCAAGTTGGAGCTTGAGATACTAGGAATCGTTGATTTTGGTCCATTAATTGTTGCAAAGGAGTAGTTAACGAAAAGATCGACCAGAAAACCAGAATCAAAGACATACTGGCTACCTGCTTCAACAACCCCGCCTGGTGCATTTCTTCTGAAATGCGACTTAAAGCCAGCGCCGTGGTTGTGGACATCGACCCAGAACCACTTGAGCCCAGCACCTAGGTAAGGCACAAAGTGACAGACTGGTCTCATGTACTTTAATCCAACAGTTCCTGGAATGATTCGGATGTTTGTGCTAACGTCACTCACATGCCCTGAGGCGTAGAGGTAGTCGACGCCGAGCCAGAGGTTCAGATCATACCACATCAGCGGAACTGCTGCAGTGATGCCGTAATTGGCTGCACCGGAGTCGTAGGCATTTTTCAAGTCATCTGAGGCAAACGCTTCATAACTGACGCGCGCTTCGATCGATGTCTTATCCGAACAGACCTGTAGGCAGCTGAAGCAGCTCTCTTCTTTACAACAGTCTGTGTTGCAGCTCTCTTCGTTTGCCACAACGGAAACTGAAGCAAGAGCAAATAGGGAATAGAGAATATGTTTCACGAGAGTCTCCTTATGGGTTAATAATTACACCTGGAGCATCTGCTGTCTCATAGCCATTGGCTTGCACAGCACGCACCCCGTAGTTGTATGTTTGTCCAACGTTAATTGCCGTATCTTGGTACGCCAAGGTCCCGGCAGAAACGGTTACAAGCAGAATTCCATTGCGGTAGATGCGGTAGGAGACCTCTGTCTGTTCTGGAGTAGGTTCCCAGTTGATCTTGTTAACGCGTTGCACTTGGAAAGGAACTCTATGAATGTGCTGAGAGCCTGAGGCGGAGCTTGGAGGAAATAAGCTGCTTAGCTGATTGGTGCTCGCTTGTGCAACGGTTGTTGTCCCGTTATAGAACTGCCAGCCGACAACCACCTGGCCTGCATTGTTGAATCCAAGTTGTGAGTTGTGTGCATTAATGGAAGCTTCGCCACTAGCTCCAAGTGAGATGGGCGTTGCATAACTCCAAGTGCCAGACTGCAGCGTTACGACGTTGATCGAATGGGTTTGGTTGTGGGTGTGAGCTTGATATTCTGTCTCCCAACAGACGATTGCATCGCCGAGATCATTGAGAGAGACTTCAGGAAGATAAGCAGAGAGGTACTGATCGGAGAGCCCAAAGCCGCCAAGAGTACCAGAGAAGGTGTTGTAGATCCCTAACAAGTCGGTGGACCAAGCAGTTCCATTCCAAGATCTGCCGAGGATTTGCCACTGCTCTACGGGGCTAAGTTGTTGCCATACAACAATTGCATCCCCTGAGGCGTTTATTGTTACAGCAGGCTTCTCTACCTCTCCCCAGCCACTGCCTGTTTGAGAGAGCATCGTTGCAGAGCCCCAACCCAATCCATTAAAAAGGGAGCTAAAAGTTTGTGCATTTGTGACCCATGCAGCGGCAGCGAGTCCTGAACTGTTGATGGCAATGGCTGGAGAGTAAGAGTCTGATGCGGGAGAAGAGAGGACAACTGGTGTACCCCAGCTCGTTCCATTAAATAGAGCTGCATGAGTGACGTTATTTCCACTATTCTGTACCCACGAAGCAAAAGCTATTCCCGATCGGTTCATTGCTAAACTAATATTATTAGAGGAAGTGGGCTCGGTTGAAATTGCAACAGCTCCCGTCCAGCCTGTTCCGTTGAAAATATTGGAGTCTACTAAACTGGTTGATTCGCTGACCCAAATCGCAACCGCGTGACCTGCATTATCAATCGCAATCTGAGGCGCGTAAGCTGTATCTCCGTCACTACCAATCGTCACAGCTGGGCTAAAGGAGGTTCCGTTGAAGTAGGAGGCTTTCAGTGAGTCTGTATTATCATACCAAATCGCAAAGCCATTTCCAGCGTCGTTCAGTGCAATTGCCGGCAAAGAGAGCTGCGTCGCGGATGAAGCCACAACCTGTGAATTCCAGTTAATGCCATCATAAATCGAGGCAATCACGTCGTAGCCGCTACCTGTTTGCGCATCCCAAATCATAGCAGTCATCCCCGATGCATTCATCGAGAGGCTATTAAATTGTGCGTCGGTTGTGCCAAAAGCGGGAAGGCCCTTGGTTGGAACGGTCCAGTCTGCAGAGAGTGATCCACAGAGAAGGAGTGCTGAGGCACACACTGTAGTTGTAAAAAAGTGATGAAGCATAGAGCTGTTGTCCTATAAAAAGTTTCAAAAACATGTTGCCCAACGGAGGGAAACCAATATGTCGCGAGAATAATCCGCTCCCCGAAAAAAAGACAAATAAAAAATTCAATCCCTTAGCGGCATTTATTTTGTGCCGCTCGAAGCTCTTGTTGCCAATAGTCAGCATGCAGCTTCTCCAGGTTCAATTTTTTACTCTTTAACTTTTCAAACTCTTGATCCAGCAGATCGCATGTCACACCTACCAAACTCTCGACAATAATAATCGGCAGATCCTCATACAAGGAGTCGATTCCCCAAGACTCCACAACGGGGATAGCTCCCGCATAGAGCGCCTCCCAGGTGCGGAAACAGTCGATATTGACTCCACGCGGGCTCAAGACAAAACGCGACTGTGCAAGATCCTTGAGGTAGATAGGGAATGGTTTGCTGTGCGCAATGAGACAGTACTCTTGTGTGGTAAAATACTCTTTCACAACTGGGCGCGATGCGTGCGTGTTTGTATTGACGCACAAGTATGTATGGATTGGCTTTTCTTCGAAAAATCGCCCCGGCTGGAAATTAGCAAATGTTTTTTTTAGCAGTTGGATCGATTGGGAGCATCCGGGACGATTGTCCCAGCACACTCCAAGAGGAATGAGCCTAACCTTGGAATGCACAAGTGTAATATTGCGGCCAAACCAAGCAGTTAGTTTCGGATCCTCGAGATAGGCGCGATACCGCTCATCGACTGTTCCCGATCCATTTGTTGTTAACAGCACAAACGGCTCCTCGATCAGAGGGAGTAGCTCTTTAAAAAAAAATCGCAAATACGGCATGGCGACAAAAATAATGTCCCCAGCTATCACACTAGACGGCTCAAAGGGGATTCCCGTCTCATCGATAATGTGATCCCCAAAGGCGCGAAATGTCTCCCCAGAGAGAAGCGGGTAGTGTGTCTTTCTGGCATAGGGGAATTTAGTAATAAGAATCGTTGGATCTGCAAGCTCTCTAGGCGGAATAATCGCCCCTGTCAGCTGTGATCCTAAACAAAAAATAAGGAGTAAACAGTAGTTCATGACGCCTGGTAGTGTGTTAAAACATGTTGTAAATAGTTGCGCGCTTCCCCACTAATTTCCCACATATTTTTTTGGTGAAAGGCGAGGCCAAAATGCGCCTCATGCCACGTGTTGTGTCCGTGGATCAACCGAATGTAGTAGTGCGCGGGATTGTTCCAGCCGACAACGCGGTACTTCTCTCTGTACGCATCGAAAAAAAGGGAGTCTTCTCCTTTGGCAATTTCCGGGTAGAGAATCTCTTTTTTGCGGGCTAAAATAGTGCCTTCGATCATTCGGTAGACGGGCCACGCCGCGTTCCTCGCAAAGGCGTACTGCACTTGACGCGTCATGCAGCACATATCAGCTTCCTGCGCTATAAGGTAATTGTACTGCTCTTGGATTGTATTTGGGTGGTGCCAGTCGTCGTCGTCCCACTGGATCCAGAGACTATTCTCTGGTAGATGGGCAAGTGCACAGTTGCGCAATGCACCGAGGATCTGTTTTCTCTCCAGTTTAATCTCCGTGACAAGTACCGGATCAAACTCCGCAAAACTTTCCGTTCCATCGTTGATAATAATAAGATGTTTATTCGGATAGGTCTGTTCTAGAAATGAGCGCACGGAGCAGAGGGCAAGTGCGTGATGAAAAGAGTCTTTGCCCGTAATCATCACCCCGTAAATTATCTCACTCTCACCAAACAGATTACTGAATAGGAGAAAAAGTAGAGCTGAGAGCTGTTTCATAGGGGAAACTCCTTGCAGTTCTTTTGTAGTCAGGATCGATGCCAACCGATGCAATAGGATCTAGTCTAGTCTTTGGCAGCGCATTCAGATTCTCCATCGGAATCGTTCGCGCAAACATCCGTTCAAACGTCTCCTCGGTTAACAACATATCCCAGATCAGATGGATTCTTGCATCCGTTGCGCTCATATTCATGCCGTCATGGACACAGCCGTTATGAAAAAAATAGACGACTCCAGGATTAAAGTGGTAGCCGTCGCCCTCCATCAGCATCACTGCCTCTGGATTTGTGTGGATGGGCAGGTGAAAGCGGACGCGCAAGGCTGGCTTGTGGCCGCTATTTGTTAAAAAACAGATATTCTCCTGATGCTGGGTGAAGCACGATTTGGCGTCTAAAATATTGATGCGAAAGTTAATCGCATGGGGAAAGAGCGCAATGAATTGAGCAAGGGATGGGTAGCGCTGTTGGTGGGCAAAAGCCTTATGTTTAATCGAGCGGTTGTGATCCGTCGAATAGTCGTTGAGCCTACCTGAAACATTTAATAGGGAGTATTGTCGGATCACCCCTTCAGGACGAGACCAGTAGGAGAGATGTTTGGGATCTGTTGCGTAAGAGGGATTGTTTTCTTGGATGAGTGTGAGCAGATCGTTGGAGACATTTTGAAAAAACAGCTCATCGAGCTCAAAGAGTTGTAAGATGGTCAGCTCTGGATTTTTCTGGTAATTGGCATTGACAAGTTCACTAATAACCTCCTGTGGATCATTCAGATTAACAGCTCCAAAAAGTGAGTGGGTACAAAAAAGAATGAAGAGTAGTCCAATGCGCATATAGGGCTCCTAGTTTTTCGTTGCAAACATCATGCAAAAAAAGAAGATATACCCAAAGTAGAAATTTCAAAAATAAGTTGAAAGAGGATCGACATCGATTACAAGTTGTACATCTTTTTTTGCGCGCATTTGGGCTTGTATCCTTCCAAGCTCTTCGGTTAGATGCGGCATTGCCCGCTTCTCTCCTTTAATCAGAAACTGGAATCGGAACTGGTTCTGAATTTTTGCGTGGCCAGACGGCGTCGGTGGCAGGATTTGAAAGTTTGGTGGCAGCTTGTCGATCAGCTCTTTGCGCACGGACTCCGCTTTTCTGCGCACGTCAGACTCAGAGGCGCCTGAAAATTGAAGCTTGATCAGCTGGCAGAAAGGCGGATAGTTGAACTGTTTGCGAAGAGGTAATTCGGAGTTGTAAAAGCTTGCATAGTCTCCCTGTTGTGCCATCTGGATCAGCGGATGGTGGGGCATCATCGTCTGGATTACAACCTCGCCAGGAAGTGCTCCACGACCTGATCTGCCTGAGACTTGCGTGATCAGTTGAAAGGTCTGCTCTCCAGCGCGGAAGTCGGGGATCTGGAGCCCCATATCGGCTTGCAGAATTCCAACGAGGGTGACAGCCGGAAAGTGGAGCCCTTTGGCGATCATCTGCGTGCCAATCAGAAGATCTGCTTTGCCGGATCGAAACTGTTTGAACAGTTTTTCGTGACTCCCTTTATGACGCGTTGTATCGGCATCTAGGCGCAGCGTTCGGATAGTTGGAAAAATGGCGTGAAGGCTCTTTTCGATCAGCTCCGTCCCAGCTCCTGAAAAGCGCATTGACTCCTCCTTGTTGCAATGGGGGCAGGAGCGAAATAGGGGTGTCTTGTAGGCGCAGAGGTGGCAGATCAGCGCATTCTCTTCCAGGTGAAAGGTGAGGCTTATATCGCAGCTTGGACAAGAGACAGTTTTTTTACACTGCGTGCAGAGCTGGCAGGTGTGGTAGCCTCTGCGGTTAAGGAGTAAGAGTGTCTGTTCTCCAATTTTCAACCTCTTTTCGATTTTTTCTAAAAGGATTTCAGAGAAGAGAGTTCCCCCTTTGGCCTTGTCGCGCTCATGTTTTAGGTCAACAATCGAAACGTGAGGCAAGAGGGCGTGATCTGCACGCTGTTCTAGGCTGCTTAGAATGTATTTTCCTACATGTGCATTGTAGTAGCTTTCGATGCTCGGTGTTGCGCTGCCGAGGACAACGGTTGCATTAGAAAATTTACCGCGCATCACAGCCACATCGCGGGCGTGGTAGCACGGCTGCTCTGGGCTCTGCTTATAGGCTCCATCGTGTTCTTCATCGACGATGATGAGCCCAAGATTTACCACAGGGGTCAGCAGCGCAGAGCGTGCTCCGATGACGATTTTCGCTTCCCCTTTTCGGATCTTATGCCAGCTGTCGCGCCGCTCGCCTGCGCTGAGACGGTGGTGAATTACGGCTGTCACTTTTGGGAATCTGCTGCTGAGGCGTTCGACTGTTTGTGCAGTCAGTGACACCTCAGGGACCAGAAAGATCACGCCTTTTCCACTCTCAAGCGCCTCTTGAATCGCTTGGAGGTACACTTCTGTTTTGCCGCTTCCTGTCACCCCATGAAGCAGGTGAGTCGAGAAGCTATTGGATCGGATTGTTGTCACGATGCGCTCTAGAGCCACGCTCTGTTCTGCATTGAGAGATTTTGGCTTTGTCTGAAAATAGTCGAGCTCTGAAACGTGCGATCTGTCGCACTCTAATTTTTCGGCGGTGATGCATTTTTTATTGAGGAGAGCTTTGAGTGTTGCATGCGTTCCTCCTGAGCGCTCGAGCAGTTCAGAAAGAAGGAGCCCTTGTGGTGCCTGAAGGAGTTCATCGAGAAGCTTCGCTTGGGCCGGCGCCTTTTCTCGCAGAGCATAGCACAGCTCTTGAAGGCCATTTTTTGAAAGAGCAGAGCGAATAAAGAGCTGTGTTTTAGCTTCCATATCGCGTGAGGGGGCGGGGAGCATCGCTTGCAAGACTTTGCGCAGATCGCAGCAGTAGTAGCGGCTCATCCAGGAAGAGAGCTGGAGTAGATCTTGAGGAATGAGCGGCTCATCTTGAACCATTTTTTCAATCGAAAAAAGTCTTGTGAACGAAGAGCTGCTCTTGAGTGAGACGATGGTTCCCTTGCGCAATTTGCCGCGCACAGGGATGACGACTCTGGCACCTGGCAGTGCTAAAGTCTGTAGAACTTCCGGGATCTTATAGTCGAGCGTCCGGTCGATGGCGTCATCGAGCAGGACGTCGGCTATTGCAATCGGCTGCATAGGTCGCTCCAGAGGCTCCGTTTTCTCTCCGGACTCTCGTAAGCTTCAATAGGCTCGAGCAGAATGTGCGGCTGATCCTCTTGTGTAAACGAGAGAAGAAGTTTTGGTCTGTACCTCAGCTCTTCTCGTTTGCAGATGGAGCTAGATTTAAGGCGTGTTGCAATGGCATGAGAGAGCCTCTCTAGAAAGACCGCCTCTTCACTATTATTGGATGCGATGAGGATGACATCTGGCCCTTGGATCAGTTTTGTTTTAGGGGAGATGCGTGCAACGAGAGCAAAAAGATCTTCAAAGCTGTCGATAGGCACTTCTTTTTTAGGAGGAAGGGGAGTGGGCTCTGCGGCGCTTTTTTCTACAATAGTAGGCGCTTGGACTGCCTTTTTTGTATGAGTGTACTGCTGCTGGACAAATTGTAGAGGTTTGACCACTTCCTCTTTTATTACAGGAGCTTGAGGTGCATGCTTGAAAAATTGACAATTTTTTGGAATCGCAACAATTTGGCAAGGGAGCGCGTAGTGCTCTTGTAGAAATTGGAGAGTCTCTTGCACTGTTTTAAGAAGTTGCTCTTTCATTTTTGAATGTTATGCATCAGATGCTCAAATTTACGGGAGCGCAGTTCAGCCTCAAGAGCATCAAATCCATGTGGAAACCAGTGTAACAGAAAAGAAGTTAAAGAGAGAGGCTCATTTAATTTATTGAACGACACCTCGTGCCGGCACAAAAAGAGCACAAGTGCGGCATCTGGCAGCAGCGCTTCGATAAAAGGATTTAGAGAAGTAAAGAGCTTGTAACATAGTAAAGGGTCGCTGTGCTCTTTTTTATTCAAAATAAGTCTCCGAAACGTTCTGCTTGCTTTTTTCAAATGAGGAAATGCATTGGATAAAAGAGGTGCCATCTCTTCGATACGACTTTGAGGCGTATGACTACTTTGTAAATTAAAGGGAAAGCAGGGGATCTTCTTTGCAAATAGTGGTTTATCCGGGAGTTGAACAGCTTTAAAAACTTCAATAAGAAGAAATTGGATAAGCAGGGAGGCTTGCTTTTTTTCAGTAAGCCGTTCAGAAAGAAATGGCGCGTATAACTGTAACGACGGCAGATCCATGACCGCTACAGTACAAAAAATGATTTTTCGGGTCAATCAAAAAGCGCATCGACGTAGCTCTCCTTATCAAAGGCGATCAAGTCTTCGGCAGATTCCCCAAGGCCGATGTAGCGCACGGGAATTGCCAGTTTGCGATAGATGCTGAGGATAATTCCTCCTTTTGCGGAGCCATCCAGTTTTGTTAGGATAAGTCCTGTGAGAGGTGTAAACTGATTAAATATCTCTGCCTGATCAAGCCCGTTTTGTCCGTTTGTCGCATCGAGGACAAGAAGCGTCTCGTGGGGAGCTCCTGGAACCACCTTGTTGCAGACGCGTCGAATCTTCTCAAGCTCCTGCATCAGGTCGCTCTTGTTTTGAAGTCTTCCTGCCGTGTCGATGAGAACCAGATCGTGGCCGCGTGCAATAGCCGCTGTCAAGGCGTCAAAGACAAGAGCGGAGGGATCTGCGCCAGGCAGTCCTTGGATCAGTTTTAGATCAAGTTTGGCTGCCCAGAGCTGCAGCTGTTCGGTTGCCGCAGCTCGGAAGGTGTCGCCTGCCACAAGAAGAGGGTTTCTACCCTCCTCTTTGAATCTGGCTCCGAGCTTTGCGAGGGAGGTTGTCTTGCCGCTGCCATTGACCCCCACGATCAGAATGACAGTTGGGGATCCTGGAGCTGGGCTCACAGAGATGCTTTTTGTGGGAGCAGATAGGATCGCAAGCGCTCTTTGCTTCAAAGCGCGCGTGACCAATTCCGGTGAGGCGTCGGGGTCCTTGAGTAGAAGCTCTCGCACGCTGCCCATCAATTCCAGAATCGAGGCGGTCCCAAGATCTGCTTCGTAAAGGATCTGCTCGCACGCCTCGAAGGTCTCCTCTTTCCACGGTTTGCCAAAGAGCTCTTTGAGGCGGTAGCTGAGCTGTAGCCGCGTCTTAGCGAGGGCTGTTTTGATTTTCTGATACTTCGATTTGAAAAATGTGAGCATGGGTAGATTCCTTGTTGCCTGAAAATCTATGATAGCAGATAACCCACATTTAAGGGCCATTTCCATAATTTCCACTTGGTTCAGGAGGCTGCGGCTTTGCCAAATCAATCTTCTTCGTCGGCCATAGCTTTGCTATGTCCTCCTCATTCAGAGCGCTGCGCTTTAATTTGGCGTTGCCTCGCTCGCCTGAACACATATGGAACTTATGAAAATGGCCCTTTAATGGAGCAGTTATGAATACCCACGAATACCAGGCAAAGCAGATTTTAAAGAGATACGGTGTCCCAATACCCGATTTTGGAGTGGCTAGTAATCGCCATGAGGTGGAGAAGATCATTCGTGATCTTAACTTGGATGAGGCGGTCATCAAAATTCAGGTGCATGCAGGCGGGCGCGGTAAAGCTGGCGGTGTTAAATTTGCCAAAGGTCATGACAATATCCTTAAAAGTGCAACAGATCTGCTTGGAATGAAGATGGTCAACAATCAGACAGGTCCACAAGGTGTGATTGCGCATCAGGTTATGATCTCGCGCCCTGTAGATATTGCCAAAGAGTTTTATCTCGGTGCAATTATTGATCGAACACATGCGGAGCCGATCCTGATCGCCTCGCCTGAGGGTGGAATGGAGATTGAGCAGGTGGCAGAGGAGCATCCCGATAAAATTTTAAAACTGCCGATTCGACTCGATGGCAGCTTGAAGTCGTATCAACTGCTGCGCTTGGCGCATTTCATGGGCTGGAAAGGGGAGGCTGCAAAGACAGGCATGCATCTTGCCAGAGCTGTTGCTAGAGCCTTCATCGAGACGGACGCTTCTCTTTTAGAGATTAATCCACTTGTGCAAACGCCAGATGGATCGATCTTTGCGCTCGATGCAAAGTTGAGTGTCGATGATAATGCGCTCTTTAGACAAAAAGAGATCGCAGCATTTTACGATGCAACACAAGGTTCGACAAGTGAAGCTGTTGCCAAAGAGGCAGATCTTGCTTATATCGCCTTAGAGGGCAATATCGGCTGCATGGTCAATGGAGCAGGACTTGCCATGGCGACCATGGACATTATTCACCTCTACGGTGGCAAGCCTGCAAACTTCCTGGATGTCGGCGGCGGCGCCTCAAGAGAGAAGGTGGCAGCTGGTTTTAAAATGATCCTCTCCGATCCAAATGTGAAGGCCATTTTGATTAATATCTTCGGTGGCATCATGAATTGTGGCACCCTTGCAGAAGGAATTATTGCGGCAGCTCAAGAGATACACATCCACGTGCCATTGATTGTGCGCATGGAAGGAACAAATGTCGAAGAGGGCAAGCGCCTTTTGCACCACTCTAAATTAAAAATCATCACAGCAGACAACCTGAAAGAAGCTGCTGAAAAAGCGGTGGAGGCATTGAAATAATCATGGCAATACTTGTTCATCGAAAAACACGTGTGATCACACAAGGAATTACAGGCCATTTTGGTAAATTCCACACCGAGCAGTCGATACTCTACGGCTCCCACTATGTCGGGGGCGTGACGCCCGGTAAAGGGGGACAGACGATTCTCGATCTGCCCATCTACGACACCGTCTATGAAGCAAAAAAAGCGCTGCATTGTGATGCGACTGTGATCTATGTTCCAGCTCCCTACGCTGCCGACGCAATTCTAGAGGCAGAAGATGCTGGCGTTGAGTTGATTATTTGCATCACAGAAGGGATTCCAATTCGCGATATGCTCGAGGTGAGCCGCGTGATGAAGCAGAGCAAAAAGTCGCGTCTGATCGGTCCTAACTGTCCTGGAATTATCACTCCTGGTGAGTGCAAAATTGGGATCATGCCAGGCTATATCCACACGAAAGGAAAGGTGGGCATTGTGTCGCGCTCGGGCACCCTCACCTACGAGGCAGTTTTTCAAACGACGCAGCTTGGCCTTGGGCAGACCACCTGTGTCGGAATTGGCGGAGACCCGCTCAACGGAACAAACTTTGTTGACGTTCTCAAGCTCTTTGAAAAAGATCCGGAAACAAAAGGAATCCTCATGATCGGAGAGATCGGTGGCGATGCTGAGGAGCAAGCGGCCGATTGGATCCGCGGCCACTGCAGCAAACCTGTCGCCGCCTTTATCGCTGGGAGCACAGCGCCTCCGGGACGTCGCATGGGCCACGCAGGAGCCATCATCTCGGGCGGCAAAGGCGCTGCCAAGGATAAGATCGATGCGTTGCGTGCGGCAGGTGTGTTAGTTGCTGACTCGCCAGCTGAGATGGGTGAGACAATGCAGAAGGCTTTTGCGCGTCTCTAGTCATCGAGGTTGAGCGTGATCTGGCAGTGTGTCAAAATCGGTCAGAAATTTCAAATTTGGGACCGATTTTAGTATAAACCACATCTACGATGCTCTACTTCCTGCAGATGCTCGAGATACTTCTTCTTGGCATTTTCAAGTTCTATGTAGCTCTGATGTTGTAACTCATAAGCACTTGCAGCCTCTTCAGAAGCAGACATAGAAGCGATTCGAGCTGCCAAATGGGCTGCGCTGCGTTCTTCATCCCAAGAACTTTGTTGTAGACTGTAAAGCTCATGTGCAGTTTTTCTCATGGTATTTTCTAGCTTTTTAGCATCGGCCAGACGCTTTTCGGCGTCAGCCAAATGCACTCGAGCCCCTAGCTCCTTTTCTTTGTAACCCCTTAAGAATCCAAGACTCGATCTATAGAATATTAAGTCCCATCTCCTTTTCGATTGTAGCTCAAGTACACTCAATACAACCTTACTGGACACTTGAGGTTCTCTGTTCTCCGCGGAAAACATGTTTTTAGGCCTCATTGCAATTAACGCATCCATTTTAGGTGTATTTGCTTGTAAAACAACAAACGTTTTTCCATTTAAACTTTTTATTAAAGGGTCGATCGTGTAAAGACCAATGTTTGTCGCATGGTGAATTCCCATCATAAAATACTTATTTCCAGGCAATTGAGAGCTCTTTTCAACTGTCTGTACAAGAGCCTCTAATCGCTGATTCATCGAGCTGAGTGAATGAGCTGCATTGAAGACTTTATGCAGCATAGTACGCTGCACAGCACAAGAAACAACTGGAAACTCTTGCTCTAAGTTGATCTTGTCGATCTCTGCGTCCAGATCCAATTCTGAGCGCACCGCAAGATGTTTTTTATACTCTAAATGTTTCACTGCAGTTGCTATTTTATTTTGTCGCCGTGCTTCTGGCCACTCCTCAGGAGTGAATTTCATTATTTCATTTAGGTCCAAATCCCACCCATATGTCTCCAAGGGAGCTTCAATTCCAATGCTCATCTGGTGAGAAGCTACATCTGCTACCTTTTGCATGCTTGGCTCACATTCAAGAAGTAGTTGGCCACGTCCAACTAGATGCGGGGCTTCTTTTTGAATAGCGTTTTCTGCCGCATTAATCAATCCTGCATTAAGAGCTTGAGTGGCAATATCAAAGTGATGATCTCCGAGAAAGAAAAATTGAATCGGTTCTTGTGGAATCCGTCCTAGAGGATCGGAACTGGCTAAAACCGTATAGTGACTTTCAATATAATTTGTAATTGAACTGGATAAAGTAGTTTCTGGTATCGCCATTTTTTAACCTCATGTTTAATTAGAATTAATTATATTATATATTAATATATTATTCAACATATATAAAAAGTGTTGGCATTTTTTAGAAACATCCTCTCCTGGTAATAAGAGACTTATTGCCAAGGAGGTAACAAATGGAGAGGGTTATCACTATGAGCACTAAAGAGTTAGATAGGTTCGAGACCCTGTCAAAATTAAGGCAAGGAACCATAAAATAAACTCAAGCTGCTGATATTCTGGGCATTAGCGCTAGACGGGTCAGAAGGCTTTTGCGCGTGCCTAATTATCGAAGTTGTGTCCGCGACTGAGGTAGAAGCTAAATACAGGAGCGGATAGTTGTGCGGGCGTCCATGTGGAAATAATGAGCGCCTCTTTACTTTTAAGAATTTCTACTGGGAGAAAATCTACAAGGGCTGCGTTTGTTTGAATGGCTAGTTCAAGCAGAGCATCTTTGTCTTGGATGAGTTTGATGATGCGCAAGCATGCGACTCGTGTCCAAATACCATTGGGTAAGTATTTCAGTACTGCTTGTAAAATATCTGGATTTAAGAGCTGTTCATCTGAGAGACCATTTACGATTAATTCTATTGCTCCGGATGGCTCTTTAAAGTGGTTGAGAGCAAGAAGGAGTAAATCCCTGTCGTGCTTGAATTGTTCTGGCAGAGACAAATAATCTCCAGGACAGTTTGTGACAATTAACTCTGCAAGGGAGGGGGTGATGTGTCCTGCCGGGATACGCGAAAGGCTACTTCCTGGATACACTTTAACTAAAGTTCTTATCAAAGATTCATCGAATAATTCCTTTGGGATTTGCGTCGAAAAATAGAAATTTCCTCGTATTGCTAATTCAAGGTTTTCTGGATTCCCCTTCACTCCCTCTAGGATTTGTCGGTAAAGATCTGGTCGTAGGTCAAGAAGACGCTGATTTTGTAAAATGAATGTAAATATGGCGGGTTTTGAAAAGAGTTCCTTAGGAATCCAGTCAATGTTGTCTTCGTATTTTGATAGTGCAAAGAGTGCAAGTTCTTCATTACGACGTAATTCTTCAGGAAAATCTTGAAAATGATCTACTGCTTTTTTAAGCATGGAAATATCTCCTTTACAAGTTTGAGCAATGCGTTCTATTACAGCAGCTCTCTTTTCGTTTGGTATTTTCTGGAAATTAGAGAGCAGGTAAGAGAATGCGCTCGGTTCTGCAAGTAGTTCTTCCGATAAAGTTTCAGGAAGAAGAGAGGGAACCTTCCAGGAGTCTGGTATTTTTCTATGCAATTTTTCTGTAAAGGAGAAATAGTAGAACAAAACAAATCGGTTCACAGCAGAAGCGCAACGAGAAAGGCAGGGGGGAGTTGCTGATTTTTGTTCTTTTTGTTCTGCCGGAATATTTTCTGCATCTTTGGCTTCTAGAAGAGTTTTATGACCCGCATAATGTTCAGCTGTTTTGTCCCAAAAAGAACCTTCAATGAATCCCTTTTCTAAACCGGAAATACCCTCTTGAATAACAAGTTTTTCAAATATTTTAAATTCATTTTCAGAAAAAATTGCTTGTAAAAAACAGCGAATGGAATAACCTGAGCAATTTGCGCCTGATTGGCTCTTTGTACTGTATGCTGTTTCTGGGCGGTCTCCTCCTAAAAGGATCAGTGCGTCGTAGATTTGCTCATTTGTGCTTAGAAGGTGGGTGCCACGTAAATCAGAGATGTGCCAGATAAAGGCCTCTAAATTTTTAGGCTGTACCTCGCGAATTTCAAGTGTTGTTTGACGGTCAGAGTGCCTCTCTATACCCAAGCCTCCATTGTGAATGCGCACTGTAAATCGTCCAGAAGGCTCCTTTTCAATTGATGCGATGAATGCGTGACCTGAATCAAGCAGGAGACCCCATGTGAGGGAGAGCGCTGTTTGCTGACCGGGTTCGAGTTTCGAAAGGAAGTTAAGGAACTCTTGGATCAGTCTTGAGTTGCCGATTCTTAACTGATTAAAACAGTCTTCAAATTTCAAGAGCGATTCTAAAGCACTTTTTGCCATTTTAGCACGTGGCAGGTTTATTAAACTCAACACCTTCAGGTAGAATGGGATATTATTTTCAATCCACCCACCTCCAAGCACAGTTGATGCAAATAATTTCTCGTACCCTGCTCTTCCAGGCTCCATAAAAAGAGCTGGGCGCAGCACCGCTCCCCCTACAATTGTGCGTGAAACCAGTTTGGATCCGCCCCATATGGCGGCCCCTGCAATCAGAGGGATTGGAGAGGCACAAGCGGCCGCTATTGCGCAGCTGCTGCCTATGAGCCAGGTAGAGCCCGAGGTTGCAGTAGCTACGGCTTGGGCTTGAAAAGAGGGTTTAAACGGTTCTGGAATTGTTGCCACAATATTGCCCTTGCATTTTGTTAAAATTAATTTGTTGTACTATTAATATTACAATTAATCATTATTTTATTCAACCAATTAATCAACTACTTAATAATAAGCTGGTTACATCTAAATGGTTGGGTGAAAGATTACGAATAAAGCTCTTTTGCAAAAACCGCTCCCCCCTATTTCCAAGAATCAAAAAGTTACAACTCTCGCCTTGCATAAAATTCGGATAATCTTTACGCTTATCCCTTAAGTATTCTTGCTGGGGCGTCGCCAAGTGGTAAGGCAGCGGTTTTTGGTACCGCCATTCGGAGGTTCGAATCCTTCCGCCCCAATATATTTTATGAGGCATTAGCCTCTTGTTGGGTCTAAATGAGTCGTGACGATTGCATGCTTTTTGCTGGGACCTCACATCGTGAGCTTGCACAGCAGATCGCCGATTCTTTAGGGGTACAACTTGGAAAGGTTTTAATAGAGACTTTTCCAGATGGTGAGATAGGCGTTCAAGTTTTAGAGAATGTCCGTGGTCGGGATGTGTTTGTTCTGCAGAGTGTCGCACGACATCCCAATCTCTATCTCATGGAATTGTTGATATTGGTCGATGCGTTAAAGCGCGCTTCCGCCCGTTCGATTGTGGCTGTCATTCCGTATTACGGATATGCAAGACAGGATCGAAAGGACAAGGGAAGAGTACCGATCACAGCGAAGCTTGTTGCCAATATGCTTGAAAAAGCTGGGGTGACGAGGCTTCTGACCATGGATTTGCATGCAGAGCAGGTTCAAGGCTTTTTTGATATTCCGGTGGACAATCTCTACGCAAGGCCAGTCCTTGTTAAAGAGGTCCGAAAACTGGGGCTTCAAAATTGTGTGGTTGTCGCGCCGGATGTCGGAAGTGTGAAGCTAGCGAGGGCCTATGCGGAGGCTCTTGGTGCGGACCTTGCGATTGTCGACAAGCATCGAGTAAATGCTCAGAAGGTCGAGATTAGTACGATTATCGGCGACGTAGGAGACGGAAAAGACGTTCTACTCGTAGATGACATGTGCTCGACTGGGGGGACGCTCAAGAAGGCTTCATGGGAGTGCAAGAAACGAGGCTGTGGCCGAGTCTTTGCAGCTGTTGGTCATGGGCTTGTAATTGGTAGAGCGTTCGAGGAAAGTGCGATTGAGAAGATGTTGATCAGTAATACGATCCCTGTTAGCGACGAGATGGATTTGAGTCGCATAGAGATCGTTTCGGTTGCCCCTCTTTTTGCGCGAGCAATTGATTCAATTGTTTCGGCAAAGTCGATTTCCTCCCTCTTTAACTAGTAGATTTGAATAGATTTTTTTGTAATTCGTTCTTAGGGAGAGACAAATGAAACTTAAAGCGTTACAGCGCGAAAAAAACAGTAAATGCGACGTGAAGAGAATTCGACGCGAGGGAAAAGTTCCAGCGATTCTCTATTCTAACGGCAAAGATGCAGAATCGATTCTGATTGACAAAGTAGCGTTTGATACAGTCTTGCGCGAGATTAAACAGGGCTGTCTATCGACTACGATTTTTCTACTCGATCTCAACGGCAAAGAACGCAAGGCGATTGTCAAAGACATCCAGTACAATCTCACAAATTATCAAGTGATCCACTTGGATTTTGAAGAGCTGAAAAAGGACCTTCCAGTCCAACTTAAAATACCCATCTTCTTTACAGGAGTTGCAGAGTGCGTTGGAGTGAAGCTTGGAGGCTTCTTAAGACAGGTGATCCGATCCATTAAAGTCGAGTGTCTGCCAGAGAAGATCCCATCGGAGTTTCTAGTTGACGTTGCAGCGCTCGGGATGCGTCAGACACGAAGATTGCGCGATCTGGTGTTGCCATCGGGAGTAAAGCCGCTGGCCTCTTTAGATGAAGTGCTGGTTGTAGTTGCAAAACGATAAATCCGGGCCCCTAGAGGGCTTGAGTGCCGAGGAGCCCGATGAAATTAATTGTTGGCCTTGGGAATCCGGGGAGTGCGTATGAGAAGACGCGCCACAATGTGGGTTTTCGGCTGCTGCGTGCGTTTGCAGAAGCAAAAGGGATCCGCTTTAAGAAGGTTCCTCGGTTAGAAGGGATGGTTGCGCAGGGGGAGTTGGCGGGTGTCGCTTTTACTCTTCTGATGCCGCTGACATTTATGAATCGATCTGGTCTTTCGGTTGCCCGAGCGAGAGAGTCCCTGAAGGTTGATTTAGAGAACTTGCTTCTCATCTCGGATGATGTCGACTTGCCTTTTGGGAAGATGCGACTTAGGAAGGGCGGGAGTAGCGGGGGACATAACGGGTTAAAGAGTGTGGAGTACTCCTTGCAGACGCAAGAGTATCCACGTTTAAAAATAGGTGTGGGTGACCGCATGGAAGGGGATCTTGCCGATTATGTGCTTGCTCCCTTTTCAGTGGAAGAGGAGCTTCTGCTCCCTAAGTTGATCTGTGAGGCGATTAAACTCCTCGACAGCTTTGTCTCATCAGGAATAGAAGCTGCGATGCAGTTAATAAATAAGGAGAAATAGATGACAAAAGAAGAGCAGAAGCATCTCTACGAAGGGATGTATATTTTAAGTGCAACACTAAGCGATGAGGCGCGTCAAAAGGCTTTAGACAAACTTCTGTCGGGAATTTCTGACAAAGCGGGCGAGATCCATAAAGTGCATGAAATGGGACGCAGAAAATTTGCCTATGAGATTGATGGACGCCGCGAGGGCTACTACTACGTAATCTTCTTTTCTCTTCCTTCTCTTAAAATGAAGGATCTCTGGAAAGAGTATCACCTCAACGAAGATCTCTTGCGTTTTTCAACGCTGACAGTTGAAGAAGTTCAGGAGAGTTTAGAATTCAAACAGTTACTGGAGCAATAAATATGTCCTTTAATAAAAGACCTAGTTCTGGATCTTACAACTCAGCAGCCAGCTCTGCACCATCGGCTATGGGTGAGCCCTCTTTTTTAAAGAGACGTAAGCAGTGCCCTTTCACAGCCTCTGGCATCAAACATATCGATTATAAAGATATTAATACGCTCTATCAGTTCGTCACAGAGCGCGGGAAAATTATTCCAAGAAGAATCACTGGAGTCTCTTTCCATCATCAAAAACAGCTTGCAAAAGCAATCAAGCGTGCAAGACACATGGCGCTCTTGCCATTTGTTGCAGAAGTTTAGGGGGCAACTATGGCACAAAATCAACTACTACTGATTCAAGATGTTGACAATTTAGGACGCAGCGGAGATCTGGTGCGTGTGAAGCCAGGCTTTGCGCGTAATTTCCTGCTTCCACAGAAAAAGGCGCTTATTGCCGATAAAGGGACAGTTCGTCTGCGTGCGAAATTGCAACAAGAGAGAGAAAAACTCGCTTTTGTGGATAAGCAGGAAGCAGAGGGAATTGCAGCACGCATTACAGACATGAGACTCTCTATCGTTGTAAAAGTCGATCAAGAAGGACACATGTACGGTTCTGTTTCTCAAATGGACATCGTTCATCTCTTTGAAAAAGAGGGAATTCAGCTTGAAAAACGCAATGTTATCTTGCCAAATCCGATCAAAAAAATCGGGGAGACAACGATCCAGTTGAAATTAAAAGAGGGCGTTCCAGCTTCTTTTACACTGGTTGTTGAGAGCGATATTCCAGTTCCAGCTGTAGCTAAAGAAGCTCCTGTTTCTGATCTATAACAGTTTATCCTCAATGCGCGCGGGCTTCCAAGTCTGCCGCGCATTTTTTCTTCCGAAAGGTCACTGATGCAAAAAACAGTTCTAGTCACAGGCGCCTCTGGGTTCATAGGCTCTTGCGTGGTGCGCACCCTTAATGATCAAGGGTATGACAACCTAGTGCTGGTTGACATAAAAACGCCCGTCTTACCTGGAAGGCGC
>Ga0364907_10018_pt1 | contig 65669 bp, 70 predicted proteins | sample ExccelJu500002D3_2_FD_206960 | JGI IMG/M metagenome (GOLD analysis project Ga0364907, IMG submission 206960) | Enriched cells from Trout Bog Lake Hypolimnion, Wisconsin, USA - BchlTB.July02.5000.02.D3 | ecosystem: Environmental > Aquatic > Freshwater > Lake > Hypolimnion/Profundal zone | place...
CTGTAAACTTTGATCACTATGGCAGGCCATCACCACTTCATCAAATAGAGCGCTGCCATTTGAACTGATGACTTCGACTGGCGAATCGCCATCTCGACTAGCATTGACTTGAATCACTGCTTCCCGCCGAATTTTTACTTGATGTTGCTCGAGCGCGGCTACGATACGCTTTACATATTCTCTGGATCCGCCCTGGACTGTAAGCCACTGGGGACGATGCTGGATTTGTAATAGTCCGTGGTTATGGCAAAAGCGCACCATCGTTTGAATTGGAAACTCCAGCATTTGCTCAACTGAGCATGACCAGATTGCACCAATCATCGGAAGAAAATAATTCTCTCTAAAGCTTTGGCTGAAGCGATTGCGATTTAAAAAATCAGCGATAGGCTCATCGGGTTCTGCATATTCTTGCCCAGCAAGGATTTGTTTCTGAGCCAACTTAGTGGCAAGACGATTAAAGCGCAAAATATCGTAAGCCATTGCCCAGAATGATCTAGAGAATAGATTTGCCCTTTGTCCAAAAAAAGAATTGAGATCATTGCCAGCCCACTCAATCTTACGGTCACCGCGATGTTGATCGTCAGGCGAGATCGAAACAGAAAAAGACATTTCAGAATTCGCGATCGGTGCTTTGATCTGCTCAAATAAGCGCAACAAGCGAGGATAAGTTTTGCGATTAAACACTAAGAAACCAGTATCAATCCCGTATTGAATTTTGCCCTCTGGGGTATCTAAAGAAAAATCTACTGTATTGCTATGGCCGCCAATATGATCGCCGCCTTCGTAGAGGGTAATTTCAGTCTCAGGACGCTGTCTTAATGCATAGGCGCAACCAAGGCCAGAAATACCCGCGCCAATGATGGCAATTCTTTTTTTACTCACTGAACTTTTTCCCCTAGGAGCTTTTGGATTTCATCAACCACACTGCTGTTTGTTGGTTTGGTCATGCTTCCAAAAGAATCGACTACATTGCCATTGCGATCGATTAGGTATTTATAGAAATTCCATTTGGGAGTTGTGCCAGTTTTGGCAATCAGCATTTTGAACAAGGGATTCGCACTTGTGCCGCTCACAGAACTCTTGGCAAACATCGGAAATTTGACGTCGTAGGTATTTTTACAGAAGTCAGCAATTTCTTTATTGCTACCCGGCTCTTGCTGACCAAAATCATTCGACGGAAATCCTAAAACGACAAAGCCTTGGTCCTTATATTTGGCATAGATCTTTTCTAAGTCTTCGTATTGACCCGTAAAGCCACAGTAGCTGGCAGTATTGACGACTAACAGTACTTTGCCTTGATATTGGCAAAGATTTTGAGGCGCTTCGTCCTGTAGTCGGGGGAAGGTATGAGAAAGCAAGGGGCTGCAACTTGCTGGTGCAGCTTTAACGGAATCCATGCCTAATCCTAGTAAAAATGGAGTCATGCTCAGAAGTGCTATTAATCTATGAAATCGGGTCATGGTGCGCCTGTAAATAAGGTGTCTAGGTGTGCAAGTCTAAGACATTCTGGGGAATGTCGTTTGACAGTATCAAAAGCCTTTAATATTGAGTCATGACTTCGCTGCCAATGCCATCTTTTGAGGAAAAAATCTGCCCGCCTGAGCAGTTACACGAGCGGATTGCACAATTACCCAGACCTCTGGTTTTTACTAATGGGGTTTTCGATCTTCTTCACCGCGGCCATGCAAGCTATCTTGCGCAAGCAAAATCCTTAGGCGCTAGTTTGGTGGTTGGAGTCAACTCAGATGCCTCAGTCAAAATGCTGGGCAAAGGTGATGATCGACCTATTAATAATGAGGCAGACCGCCTAGCACTCTTAGCAGCGTTGGAGAGCGTAGATCTCGTAGCAATCTTTACTGAGAAAACCCCTGTGAAGCTCATTGAGCAGATTCGTCCGGATATTTACGTTAAGGGCGGTGATTATGAAATTGATACCCTTGATGAGACAAAACTGGTTAAGACTTGGGGTGGCAAAGCGATTGCGATCCCTTTCGTATATGAGCGCTCAACCACTACCTTATTAGGGCGTATTCGGTCTTAAGACTGTTGAGACTGCAGTAGCCAGGACCATAGTCCGCGCAGCACTAAACCATCAACGCATTCAGCAAGGCCTAAGCTTGGCGTTAAGCCTTTTTGAATCGCTTGATGCAAAATTTTGGCATTACCGCCATCTAAATAAATCCGCTCAATTGGATGATTGATTGACTTAGCAATCTGCGCAGCATATTCAATTGCGCCAAGCTGTGCTGCATCACAGCCAGAAATGATTGCATCATTGGTATTGAGTCCAAAGCCGGAGTACTCGGGTGAGCGAATAGCTAGAGGTAGCTGAGCAGTATTGACTTGCAGCCCGGATTGCATCAAATCTAAGCCTGGCAGAATCCAGCCGCCGTAATGTATACCGTTCGCTCCCAGTAAATCAATCGTCGTTGCCGTTCCACTATTGACCACTAAAGTATTGGTGCTGGATAGTGCGCGAGCGCCGATGAGGCCAGCCCAGCGGTCTGCCCCAAGCTTCTTAGGCTCTTGATATAGCGTCCGCATTCCATTGAATGTAGTGTTACCAGTGAGTTCTTGCCAGACCAGATCATCCCATTGCGGAAACAGTGTTTTCAGATTGGTGATTGCGCGTTCGCCGGCGACGCAAGCAAAAGCAATGGCATCGGGTTTGGGAAGGGTCTTAGCAATATAGTCAGCAAGTTCAGCCCGATGTTCAGCAGACTCTAAAGATTTACTACTGATTGAACCAGAGTAAGCCCATAATTTTTTCTGACGATCAGAGGGATTATGAGTGGATTCAATCGCAGCCCATTTCATTCGGGTATTGCCAATATCAAACAATAAGTAGAGACTCATTTTGTAATCCTCAAGGAAACATCTCCCGCATGAATGCGGATCATTTTTTCTTCAGTCTCTAATCTAAGAGCACCAGAAGCATCGATTCCTCGCGCAATGCCCTCAATCGCTTCTTGGCCTGCTCCAGTAATGCGGACAGGATGATTTTGGTAAGCATCCCAATGCATCCAAAGTTTTTGATATTTGCTAAAACCTGCTTGATCAAATTGAGACAGTACAGATTCCAATTCCTCAACCATTTTTAACCAAACCCATTCTGCATCGGGCACTGTTTCTTGCGGATTGAGGAGTTGATCTAATGCGGTAATGGGATATTCTTGGTGCAACGCCTCATTAAAAGCCCGCGCATTTTGTAGATTGATCCCAATGCCAATAATCATCCAGCTTGGATCGCCGATTTTTGTTTGACCACCTTCAATCAAAATGCCGCCTAGCTTTCCTTGATTTAGCAATAAATCGTTTGGCCATTTGAGGCGTAATCCCCTTTGGTAGAGAATATCTTCTGAAAGATTTAGTGCTTTCGAGATCCCCGAGATTGCCGCTAATCCAACTAGGAGACTCAAACCAGAGAGGTCTGCGAGTTTTCTTTGGAAGGGATATGCCAAGGAAAAACAAAGTGAATCCTCTGGACTGGCTAACCAAGATCGACCTGCTCTACCTTTGCCGGCGGTCTGATTTTGAGCCAGACGTGCAATCGGATCAATTAACTCACCAGCACGCCAGCGCGCCATGAGGTCATCATTAGTAGATTCGGTTTCTGCGACGCGTTCAAGGATGCAATGGCTACTCATTAGGCTATTGTAGAAAGGTCTAGCCTAGAATTGGGGAATGCATGCTCAAGATCAAAGACCCCGAAAATTAGTTTGGCCAGTGCAGGCCATGCCTATGGCCAGGGTATTGAGTCTTGCCTATGCACTATTAATTCTGTATGTAAGCCTGAATCCCTTCGATTTTGACTTTGAAACTAGCCTAGCCCCCTGGGCCTGGTTGGATGCCCCATTACCCCGTTTCATTACCCTCTTTGATGTTTCGGTCAATATCCTGGCTTATATCCCGCTGGGATTTTTGCTGGTTTTTGCTGCCTACCCACGCTGGCGCAATTTTGTGGCCTTGGGATTAGCGCTCTTGGCTAGTGCTGGATTGGCGTTCCTCGTGGAATCTCTTCAAACTTGGCTACCGACCCGTATTCCGAGTCAGATGGATTGGTGGGTAAATATTCTGGGCGGCGTCTTGGGAGGCTTGCTAGCTATCCCCTTGGGGCCAGAATGGCTTTCTGGAAGCGTCATTAGACGATGTTTTGACCAATGGTTTGGTCTGAATTGGATTGCTTGTGCCTTACTGCTGCTTTTTCCTTGGGCTCAGATTTATCCGCAAAGCTCTTGGCTGGGTACTGGGGTATGGGGGCAAGCCATTTTTGGCTCGATTGATTGGGGCACGACGGTGGTTAACCATTTTTTGCAGGAGACATTGATTACCTCAATCTGCTGGCTGGGCGCTGCTTTACTCCTTTCTTTGGGGATGAGACCAAAGGCGCCACAGTGGCGCATCCTCAATGGCTTGCTATTGCTGACCGTGCTCATCAAAACATTCTTCACAGCCTTACAGTTTGGCACTGAGTACAGCTTGCTTTGGTTGACTGATGGCGCACTCTGGGGAATGCTGATCGCCAGCGTAATTTTGAAATGGGCATTGCAGTTGCGGATAGTTTTAAAAACGTGGCTGGCTTTAGTTTGCTTGCTCGGGAGTACTTTAGCAATCTATGCATTGCCTGATAACCCCTATTTTATTTTGACTCTGCGCCATTGGTATCAGGGGCGCTTATTGCATTTCAATGATTTAATGCAATGGGTCTCCATGGCATGGCTACCCCTAGCCTTAGTTTGGCTATTGTGGGATAAATTGAGCCTTCGCCTTAAATATTGATCGATATAATTTCTTATGAGCTTCTCACACCATCTATTTTTTTGTCTCAATGAGCGTAGCAACGGTGACAATTGTTGTGCTCAACACAATGCATTCGCACTATTTGAATATGCCAAAAACCGAGTAAAAGAATTGGGCTTAGCTGGTCCTGGAAAGATTCGTGTGAATAAAGCCGGCTGCCTAGACCGTTGTAATGATGGCCCAGTCATGGTCGTTTATCCAGAAGGAATTTGGTACACCTTTGTCGATACTGAAGATGTTGAAGAGGTTATTCAGTCTCATCTAATTGAAGGACGTGTGGTTGAACGTTTGCAATTAATTTAAAGAATACTTTTATGAATAGTCGTACCCAAGTGATGACGATTGCCGGTCTAGTCGGCCCGATTCAAATCTCGATTGATTTACCTGACGAGCTGAAGGCCGACCCTACGTTTCCTGTCCGAGGCTTGGCTTTGGTGGCACACCCTCACCCCTTACTGGGCGGCACAATGGACAACAAGGTTGCGCAAACGATGGCGCGCGCCTTCAATCAGCTCGGCTATGTTAGCGTCCGCCCAAACTTTCGGGGGGTTGGTGAAACGGCTGGCGTGCATGATGATGGTCGCGGTGAGCTGGAAGACCTGTTACATGTTAGCGACTGGATGCGAACCCCATCTTCTTGGGCAAACCTTCCAGTGACGCAAGCTCAGAATTGGGTAAACGCTGCGAATGATTTGCCTTTTGTGGTGTCAGGCTTTTCCTTTGGGAGCTTTGTAGGTAGCCATTTAATCCAACGACTCATTGACTTGGGGCGTCCGGCCGAGCGCCTGGTGATGGTGGGTAGTGCTGCGGGCAAATGGGAGCTAGCTCCTGTCCCGGCAGATACGATTTTGATTCATGGCGAGTTAGATGAAACGATCCCCCTAATTGATGTTTTAAATTGGGCGCGCCCTCAAGAGCTCATTGTCCAAGTGGTTCCTGGAGCAGATCATTTTTTTCATCGGCGCCTTCACTTGATTCGTAACATCATTACAGGCGCCTGGTTAGGTATGCCTGATCACCGGAGTCAATAATGGCCGAAGAAAAATCCCTCATTGAATACCCATCTGTTTTTCCGATTAAGGTGATGGGTAAATCAGTCCCTGAATATTTGCCAGCGATTATTCACATCGCTAAACAATTTGACCCCATTTTTGATGAGAGTAGGGTTGAGCAACGACCTTCTAAGGATGGTAATTACCTAGGTATTACTTTGCCTATTAATGCGACCAGTCGTGAGCAGCTCGATGAGTTATATAGAACGCTATCGACCCATCCACTCGTGAGCATGGTCTTGTAAGAGCGAATTACCGGCACTCAATTTAATCAATGCAAATTCTTGTAAAGCAATTAGGCTTAGTGGACTACTCCGCAACCTATGAAGCGATGCGTGAATTTACTCAGAAACGAACGGCTGATTCTGCTGATGAGATTTGGGTGCTAGAGCATCACCCCGTCTTTACTCTCGGCCTCGCGGGTGATCCACAAAACTTGCATTCGCCAAGCGCAGATATACCTCTGGTTGAGGTTGATCGTGGCGGTGAGATTACCTATCATGGTCCCGGGCAAATCGTGATCTACTTGCTCCTGGACCTCAAGCGCCTTGGAATATTTGTGAAAGAGCTAGTCTCGAGGATTGAGCAAGCCCTGATTGATACCCTGGCTGAATATGGGCTGCAAGCAGAGCGCCAGGCAGGTGCCCCCGGCATCTATATAGCAGCGCAAGAAAAAGTGCCTCAGGAGTGGGTAGGTGCAAAGATTGCCGCCTTGGGTCTGAAAGTCTCCAAAAGCTATTCTTATCATGGCCTAGCCTTAAATGTATCGACTGATTTGGCGGCTTTTGGCCGTATCCACCCTTGTGGATATGAGGGTTTGCGGACAGTGGATATGCAAAACTTAGGGATCAAGGACAATATAGATAACGTTTCCCAAAAGTTAGTGGAGAACTTAAAGCGACACCTACAGAAGTAATGACTTCATCAATGACTACTAATAAAAACGATCCCCAGATTGAAGAGCGCAAAGATCTGAACTATGACGCCTCTCGCAAGCAAAAGTCGAGCGAGAAGACGGCGCGTATTCCGATCAAGATTGTCCCGCTCGAGGAGATGCTAAAAAAGCCAGATTGGATTCGGGTTAAGGCAGCCTCTGGCAATTCTCGTTTTTCAGAGATCAAAAAGATTTTGCGTGAGAATGAGTTGGTAACCGTTTGCGAAGAAGCAAGTTGCCCAAATATTGGTGAATGCTTTGGTAAAGGTACTGCAACTTTCATGATCATGGGTGATAAGTGCACACGCCGTTGCCCATTTTGTGATGTCGGTCATGGTAGGCCGGATCCACTTGACCAGAACGAGCCTCACAATTTAGCTAGGACGATTGCTGCACTCAAGCTCAACTACGTCGTGATTACCAGCGTAGATCGAGATGATCTCCGTGATGGTGGTGCGATGCATTATGTCGACTGCATTACTCAAAGTAGAGCGCTCTCACCGAAGACCCGTATTGAAGTTTTGGTACCAGATTTTCGGGGGCGCCTAGATAAGGCGCTGGATATTTTTTCTGAGCATGCGTCTATGGGTCTGCCTGATGTAATGAATCACAATCTAGAAACAGTTCCTCGTCTATACAAGGAAGCACGTCCTGGCGCAGACTATTTACACTCACTAAAGTTGTTAAAAGATTTCAAGGCTCGCTTTCCCCATATCCCCACTAAGAGTGGTCTGATGGTGGGTCTTGGTGAAACCGATGAAGAAATCTTGGCAGTGATGCGCGATATGCGTGAGCACAATATTGACATGCTTACGATTGGTCAGTACTTGGCGCCTTCAGGTCACCACTTACCCGTCAAGCGCTATGTGCACCCGGATATCTTTAAACATTTTGAAGAAGAGGCATATAAGATGGGCTTCTCCCATGCGGCAGTTGGGGCCATGGTGCGCTCTAGCTATCACGCTGATCAACAAGCGCATGAGGCAGGGATTGTTTAGAGCAAAGATTGCTCAAGCGCTATTGAGCATTGCATTAATATTTGGAATGCTGGCTTGCAGTCCAAGCTTGAATTGGCGCACTGTTCAAGCCCCTGAAGAAAGTTATGCAACTTTATTTCCAGCCAAGCCTGATAAGTTAGAGAGAAATCTTCCGTTTCAAGATCAAGTGATTCATCAAGTGCTCCAAGCTGCTAAAGTTGGTGACGATATCTATTCTGTTAGTAGTATTCATTTAGTTGGTAAGCAAGCAGAGTTAATGCCAAAGATTTTGGAACAACTGCAAAATAACGTATTGAATAGAGCCGGAGTGAATCTTCAAAATGCGGTCTCTCAAGAGAGCTACTACAGAAATGCTAATCAGCAGCGCATGGCCGCGAAGAGCTATTTCCTAGAGATCCCAGCGAGTGAAAAAAATAATGCAACACGCCAGCTGATGCGCGTGATGTGGATTACTGGCACTGTTGAAAATGATGGAGCATGGATTTACCAGCTCACAGTATTAAGAACTGGCGCTAGCAATGAAGATCCAAAAACAGTTTTAAACAATGAAGCGTTCTCACCCTTTTTTGAAGAGTTCAAACTGGATTAAGACTTTTCCAGAGCGGCTACTTTAGCTTCGAGTGTTTCCAATTTCTCACGAGTCTTTGCAAGTACTTTGGATTGCAATTCAAACTCTTCGCGAGTGACCAGGTCCATTTTTTGAAAACCTTGATTCATCATGGCGCGCACATTCTTTTCAATCTCTTGCGCTGGTGAATTTTTAATAGCCTCACTCACTTTGTTTTGCATATCACCTGCGATGCGTTGAATTTGCTCGAGGATTTCACCAGGTTTTTGCATGATCTAAAGGGTCCAAATTGGTTAATGTTGCTTAATAGTCACAGAGCTAATTTTAATTTGGATGGGAATTTAAGGTGAAAAACCCTAAAAACACCCCAAAATTGGCTGAAAAGTCAGTTTCCAACTGATTTTATGTACCATTTTGGTGCATATGCCTTGAATTGGTGAATTTTAAGATTTCAGTCTAGTGACAAACCTTCATGATTGCACCATGCAATATGCATCAACCCTTTTTTTCTTACAACCCGTAGGAGTAATTTTATGAAATCTTTACAAAAGAAAGCAATCTCTGCAGTAGCAGTGGGCATGCTGACTGGCTTGGCGTGTGCGTCAGCATTCGCGGAAGACGCACCAGCAGCTGATGCGCCTGAAGTGAGCCCAATCACTGCAAACGTGACAGTTACTAATAACTACATCTATCGAGGTCTAACACAGACTGATTCTAAGCCAGCTATTCAGGGTGGCTTTGACTACGCTCATGAAAGCGGTTTTTATGTTGGTAACTGGAACAGCTCAATTAGTTGGATTAGTGATGCATACGGCACCAATGGCAGTGCTCAAGGTAAGGGTCCAGCAGGTAAGTCTGTTTCTGCGCCATTAGAAATGGATTTTTATGGTGGCTTCAAGAAAGAATTGATTGCAGAAGGTTTTGCATCGGACTTTGGAGTTTTGCAGTACTACTACCCAACTTCCGGAACGCCTTGGAATCAAATTTCTCCAAATGCAGCTAACCCTAATACAACCGAGTTATACGTTGCGCAAAACTATACCTTCGGTCCTGTAACTGGATTTGTGAAATTCTCATATGCAGTTTCTACCATCTTCGGTACTGCTAATTCATCCGGTTCATACTACCCAGACTTCACAGTCAACTACGATACTGGCGTATGGGGCTTAGCCTTGAACGGTCACGTTGGATATCAGTACATCGCTGGTAGCGTACCAAATGGTTCTTCATACTACAACCTGAGCTCAATTCCTAACGGGACATCTAATAGCAGCCTCTATTCCTACACAGATTGGAAGTTAGGTGCTACTAAGGACTTTGGCGGTGGGTTGTCTGGAGCTATTGCCTACACCGGGACTAATGTTGCTGCTGTCAAGGGCGCCTATGGTTACACTAGCCCCTCAGGTGGCAATCTAGGCAAAGCAGCAGGCCTAGTTTCCTTAACAAAAACTTTCTAATTCTTTCCCTGAACGGAGAAACCCATGAAATTAATCACCGCAATCATCAAGCCTTTCAAGCTTGACGAAGTGCGCGAAGCTCTCTCAGAAGTCGGAGTTTCGGGCATTACCGTTACCGAAGTTAAAGGCTTCGGTCGCCAAAAGGGTCACACTGAGTTGTATCGTGGCGCTGAGTATGTTGTCGACTTTTTACCTAAAGTAAAGATCGAAGCTGCTGTTGAAGATGGCATCCTAGAAAAAGCCATTGAGGCGATTGAGAAGTCCGCTAAAACTGGCAAGATTGGCGACGGGAAAATTTTTGTATCCCCTGTTGAGCATGTTATTCGTATTCGTACCGGTGAAACCGGCGCGTCTGCACTTTAAAGAGAGGTTGAAAATGTTAACTTGGATGAAACGACTTATCGCTGGAAGCGCGATGGCTATGGCTATCGGCGCGACTGGTGTCATGGTTAGCGCACCAGTATTTGCCGATACAGCGAAGCCAGCTGTGTCTGCACCTGCTGCTGCTCCAGCTGCTGCGGCTCCTGCCGACACAGTAAACAAAGGCGATACCGCTTGGATGTTGATTTCTACAGCACTCGTGCTGTTGATGACCCTTCCTGGTTTGGCTTTGTTCTACGGCGGTCTGACACGTAGCAAAAACGTGCTGTCTATTTGTATGCAGTGCTTCATGATCTTCTCAGTGATAACGGTACTCTGGTCCTTGTATGGATACAGTTTGGCGTTCACGGAAGGCGGAGCATTCATCGGTGGAACAGATCGACTCTTTTTGGCTGGCCTGACTCCAGACTCTATCGCAGCAACCTTCTCTAAGGGTGTTGGCATTCCTGAGTATGTATTCATGGCTTTCCAAGCAGTGTTCGCGACAATTACTTGCTGTTTGATCATTGGTTCATTCGCAGAGCGTGCTAAGTTCTCCGCAATTTTGATTTTCATGATCCTCTGGTTCACATTCAGCTACTTGCCAATCGCCCACATGGTTTGGTTCTGGCCTGGTCCTGATGACATCAAAGATGCGGCATCACTCGACGCTATTACAGCTCGTGCTGGTTGGTTGTGGCAGAAGGGTATTCTCGACTTTGCTGGTGGTACCGTTGTTCATATCAACGCTGCTATCGCTGGTTTGGTTGGTTCCTTTGTTATCGGTAAGCGTTTGGGTTACGGCAAAGAGCCAATGAAGCCACATAACTTGGTTTATGTTATGTCTGGTGCTGCACTCTTGTGGTTCGGTTGGTTTGGCTTTAATGCTGGATCAGCTCTTGAGGCTAACGGTAGTGCTGCATTGGCTTTCGTTAACACCTATTTGGCAACTGCTGCAGCTGTTATCGGCTGGTCATGTGCTGAGTGGATTCTCAAAGGCAAGCCATCCATGTTAGGTGGCGCATCTGGTTGCGTAGCAGGTTTGGTCGCTATTACTCCAGCTGCTGGCTTTGTAGGCCCAATGGGCGCTCTCGCTATCGGTGTTGCTGCAGGTGTAGTTTGCTTGTGGGGTGTAACAGGTCTCAAGAAAATCTTGGGCTCTGACGATAGCTTAGATGTATTCGGTGTACACGGCGTAGGCGGTATCTTGGGCGCCTTGTTAACCGGTGTGTTTGCTGACCCAGCATTGGGTGGCACAGGTATCTGGGATTATGTTGCTAATGCAGTTGCTCCTGATTACTCTATTGCCAGCCAATTATGGATCCAAGCTCAAGGCGTGATTACCACCTTGATCTGGTCTGGCGTGGTTTCTTTCATTGCCTTCAAGTTGATCGATATGGTTATTGGTCTGCGTGTTAAGGAAGAAGAAGAGCGCGAAGGCCTGGATATTGCTTCCCACGAAGAATCAGCTTACGAGTCTTAATTAGTTCATTACCCCTCAATCGGGCGGCCTTCAGGTTGCCTGATTTTTAAGCGCGGAATCCTTGGATTCCGCGTCTTTCTTTTAATAATCTTACAATGGTGAAATGGTTCCACATCTCATCACAGCCCTTAGCGGTCCCTTGCTCGAGCTCGAGTCCAAGGTTCTAGAAGCAACTCCAACAATTGAGCGCTGGTTTAGGCTGGAGTGGCAAGAACACACCCCTCCTTTTTACTGCTCAGTTGATCTCCGAAATTCGGGTTTCAAGCTCGCACCAGTAGATACCAATCTATTCCCTGGCGGATTTAACAATTTATCGCCACAGATGCTACCCCTGGCTGTTCAGGCAGCTATGGCTGCAATTGAGAAGATTTGCCCTGAGGCCAAGAATTTATTGTTGATTCCGGAGCGTCATACTCGTAATACCTTCTACCTACAAAATATTGCCCGCTTATCTTCTATCTTGCGTCAAGCAGGCTTGAATGTCCGTTTAGGTACTTTGTCAGATGAGATTAAGAAGCCGACTTGGATTGAGTTGCCCGACGGTAATCGTTTATTGATGGAGCCTTTAGAGCGCTTAGGCTTGAAGAAGCAACGCCTCGGCTTGAAAGATTTTGATCCTTGTTCCATTTTGTTAAACAATGATTTGTCCGCAGGAATTCCTCCTGTTCTAGAAAATATTTATGAGCAGTATTTATTGCCCGGCTTGCACGCAGGCTGGCAGACTCGTCGTAAATCAAATCACTTTGCGGCCTACGAAGAGGTTGCGAAGAAGTTTTCTAAAGTAGTCGATATTGATCCCTGGATGATTAGTCCTTTTTTCACGAGCTGCAAGAATGTGAACTTCCATGAGCGCAGGGGTGAAGACGAGCTACAAACAGCCGTTGAACAGATTCTGAAAAAGACCGCCAAAAAATATCGTGAGTACGGTATTAAAGAGAAGCCCTATGTCGTCGTGAAAGCCGATGCCGGCACCTATGGCATGGGAGTCATGGTGGTACATGATCCGGCGCAGCTAAAAGACCTCAATCGCAAAGATCGCAACAAGATGAGTGTTGTCAAGGAGGGCCTTGAGGTCAGCGATGTATTGATCCAAGAGGGTGTCTACACCTTTGAGAAAGTCAACGAGGCCGTTGCTGAGCCTGTGGTCTATATGATTGATCGCTATGTGATTGGTGGCTTCTATCGCGTTCATACAGATCGTGGACCAGATGAGAACCTCAATGCCCCTGGAATGCATTTCGTACCACTGGCTTTTGAGCAAAACTCAATGCCTGATATGCAGGCTAAGCCCGGTAGCGCAGCTCCAAACCGTTTTTATCTGTATGGCGTTGTTGCTCGCCTGGCTTTATTGGCCGCCTCTCTGGAGTTAGAGCGGACCGATCCTGATGCTGAAGTCGTTTAATGTTCCTGCATTGCTAATGGCGATATAGAGGTAGATGAATGGATTTTTTATTTATTGCCGATCCACTGGAGAGTTTTAAGGTCTCGAAAGACTCCACCTTGGCGATGATGCGCGCTGCCCAGACGGCAGGGCATCAATTATGGTTTGCAGAAAATCGCAATATTCTTTGGAGCGGCGAGACAGTCATTGCTGATTGCCAAGCGCTAGCAATCAAGCCCAGTGGACATGCTTGGTTTGAGTTGGGAAAAACCAAGGCACGCGCCCTAAAAGATTTTTCTGCAGTACTGATGCGTACCGATCCTCCTTTTGATATTGAATACCTGAATACCACTTGGCTTTTGTCGGCGGCTGTACGTCAAGGTGCAAAGGTATTCAACGACCCAAGCGCCATTCGTGATCATTCAGAAAAGTTATCGATCACTGAATTTCCTGAGCTTACTCCCCCAACTTTAGTGACTCGTGAACTTTCTGCCGTAGTGAAGTTTCATGAAGCGCATCGCGATATTGTCATTAAGCCATTAGATGGTATGGGTGGAATGGGTGTATTTCGTGTCGGGCCTGATGGCCTCAACTTGGCAAGCATTGTTGAAACTCTGGGAGAGAATGGCTCGAGAACCTTAATGATTCAGCGTTTCCTGCCAGAAATTTCGCAGGGTGACAAGCGGGTGCTTTTGATTGGTGGGGAGGTAGTGCCTTTTGCCTTAGCCCGTATTCCACAGGGCAGCGAGATTCGGGGTAACTTAGCCGCTGGAGGGAAGGGCGTGGCAATGCAGCTCACTCCTCAAGAATTAGGGCTTGCACAAAAGTTGGCCCCATTGCTGAATCAACGCGGTTTATTTTTAGTAGGATTGGATTTAATTGGCGGGTATTTGACTGAAATCAATGTCACAAGCCCGACTTGTTTTGTTGAGATAACTGAGCAAAGTGGCATTGATGTAGCTCGGTTTTGGCTAGAGGCCTTAGAGAAAGCATTGAAATAAAAATGGCTGGAATTATTATTGTTGCGCATACTCCGGTAGCAAGTGCCATGTACGGGTTTGCAGAGCACATTTTTGGTAAATCGCCTGAGCGAGTCAGGGCAATTGATATTCCGCCTTATGAGGATACAAAGGTCAGTTTTGAGCGGGTGCTACAAGCGGCGAATGAAGTTGATAATGGCAACGGAGTTCTAGTACTAACCGATGTGATGGGTGCCACCCCTGCTAATGTGGCCACTAAATTAGAGACCAGTGGCTCATCATCTGGCCTACATCCAAAAGTCATTGTTTTGGCAGGCTTAAATCTGCCAATGTTGATGCGTTGTATTTCACACCGAGAAGATGGTTTAGAGAGCTTGGCCCTCAAAGCGCTACAAGGTGGCCAGAATGGAATCCTTCGCTTGGGAAATAAAGTTGCCACAGAAAACACTCAGGAGCAAATATAAATGCCAGTTGCCGATATTCAGATTGTGAATAAGCTTGGATTACATGCCCGAGCCTCTGCCAAGCTTTCTCAATTAGCGGCTGAATTTCCCTGTGAAATATTGCTATCACGCAATGGACGTCAAATTAATGCAAAAAGCATTATGGGTGTCATGATGCTAGCTGCCGGTATTGGCAGCACTGTGACGCTTGAAACGATTGGTGATAAAGCGGATGAGGCCATGCAGGCCTTAACCGAGCTGATTAATAACCGTTTTGGTGAGGCTGAATAACTATGACATTTGCCTTGCACGGTATTCCGGTATCGAAGGGTATTGCAATTGGCAAGGCAGTGTTGATTTCGCGTGCGGCATTAGAGGTCAGTCACCATGTGATTGAGCCGGGCAAAGAAGAAGCGGAAGCGCAAAAATTATTAGATGCTTTTGAGCAAGTTCGTTTAGAGCTAGATCAGTTGCGCAAAGGCCTGCCTAAAGATGCCCCTCAGGAGATGGCGGCTTTCTTGGATGTGCATGGCATGATTCTGGCCGATCCTGCGCTTGCTGAAAAACCACTCAAGCTGATTCGGACTGAGCGCTTAAATGCAGCCTGGGCCCTGACAACCGAATTGAATGATTTACTAGAACAGTTTTCTGAGATTGAGGATGCCTATCTCAAAGAGCGTGCAAATGATATTCGTCAGGTGGCTGAGCGTGTTTTAAAGGCTCTCAGTAATCAGCAATCCGATTCTTTGCAAGAACCCGATGCTCTACCAACGAGCGAGCTTGGAGCAGATGCCATTATCGTTGCGCATGACATTGCTCCGCATGATATGTTGCGTTTTAAAGAACATGCTTTCACGGGCTTTGTAACCGATCTTGGAGGCAAGACCTCGCATACTGCCATTGTGGCGCGCAGTATGGAAATACCGGCAGTGCTTGGCGTGCGACACGCTAGTGAAATGATTCGTCATGGCGATTGGCTCATTTTGGACGGAGAGCATGGGGTTGTGATTGTTGCCCCAGATGAGCAATTATTGGCTGAGTATCGCGCCCTTCAAGTCAAAGCAATCGAAGAAACTAGTAAGTTACAGAATCTGAAGCACTCCAAAACCTGCACAGCAGATGGAGTAGCCATTGAATTGTTTGCCAATATTGAGCTTCCTGAAGATGCTATTCAGGCTGTTGAGTTTGGGGCGGTCGGTGTAGGTTTATTTCGTTCTGAATTCTTGTTCATGGATCGTAATCAAGCATTGCCAGATGAAGAGCAGCAATACGAGGAATATCGGCGCGTTATCGAATTAATGCATGGCTTGCCAGTGAATATCAGGACGATAGACGTGGGCGCAGATAAAGCCCTGGGGGCTGGCAGTGATTTATCGCAAACAGGAACTTCACCATTAGGTTTGCGAGCGATTCGTTGGTCCCTCACTGAGCCAGAAATTTTCCTAACGCAATTAAGAGCAATTTTGCGGGCATCAGCTCATGGGCAGGCTCGGATCATGATTCCGATGCTGGCGCATGCAAAAGAGATTCATGAAACATTCCGCTTGATTGAAAAGGCAAAACAGCAGCTGCATCAACGAGGTCAATCATTTAATCCTAACATCCAAGTTGGGGCCATGATTGAGATCCCTGCGGCAGCATTGACGCTTCCTTTATTCATTCACCACTTTGATTTTTTATCGATTGGTACAAATGATTTAATTCAATACACTCTGGCGATTGACCGGGCTGATCATGCTGTGGCACATTTGTATGATCCTTTGCATCCCGCTATCTTGAGTTTGCTGTACACCATCATTACCCAAGCAAACGCAGCGAAGACGCCAATTGCTATTTGTGGTGAGATGGCGGGCGACCCAACATTGACCAAGCTATTGCTGGCAATGGGCTTAACCGACTTCTCCATGCACTTTAGTCAACTTTTATTGGTGAAGCGTGAAATACTCAAGGCCAATGTCAGTCAGCTCAAATCTCACCTCCCTGAAATACTGAGAGCAGTTGAGCCAGAGGCTCAGGCGATCGCGCTTGAGCGCCTCTTAGCGAGTTAGATTCACTTAGTAAATCGGTTTAGTGACGATTGCCACAAACTAAGCATTCAGGATTGCGTTTTAAGCGAATTTCATCGATTTGGGTGGTGAGCGCATTCCAAAGCAGCATTCTGCCGATCAGTGAATCACCAAAGCCAATCAGGAGCTGTAGAGCTTGGGCTGCTTGAATGCTGCCAATGATGCCTACTAGTGGGGCAAAGACACCCATACTTGCACAATTGGTTTCTTCAAACTGCTCCTCAGGAGAAAAGATACAGGCATAGCAGGGTGATTCAGGACTACGAATATCAAAGACATTCACCTGGCCATCAAAGCGAAGTGCAGCTCCCGATACCAGGGGCAAACGGTGCTCGACACAAGCGAGATTGATGAGTTGTCTTGTCGCATAGTTATCAGTGCAATCCAAGACAATCTGTGCTGTTGGCAGAAGTAGATTCAGCAACTCGGCGCTTGCCCTTTCCTCAACAGCAATCAGTTCAATCGTGCTATTCAGCTGCTCCAGAAATTGTTTCCCAGATACAGCTTTATTTTGCCCAATCGTTTTATGGGAGTGCATCACTTGCCGTTGAAGATTGGTTAAATCAACCTGGTCATGATCAACCAAAGTCAGTTTGCCGATACCTGCTGCAGCTAGGTAGGGAGCTGCAGCACTGCCAAGTCCTCCGGCGCCAATAATGACAGCGTGTGAGGCAAGCAGTTTTTCTTGGCCAGCAAAATCAATCTCTTCGAGTAGCAAGTGCCTTGAATAGCGCAGTAGCTGTTCATCATTCATTTTCTATCTCGAGCGGTGCTAACGGATTTATTCGAGTTTGGAAGCAGAACGTTTAACGGTGCCACCATTTAAGTAGGAGACAGCTTGCTCGAGCATAAAGTCATCAGGGCTACCAAGTTCGATAGGCTTTTTGGTCTTAGCTTTTTCAGCCTCTTTTTCTTGATCGGTCTTCTTTGCATTTTTTTCTTCAATGCGCTGCATCTCTTCTAAACGACGCTTTTCACGATCAGCAATTAATTTTTCTTCAGATGCCTGTTTATTACGAAGATGTTTCTCGCTATCAACCTCGCGAGTAATCAGGACATCGTCTGGATCGCCATCTTTACTTTGATCTACCGCAATGTCAGGCTTGATACCAAAAGCTTGAATAGATCTGCCATTAGGTGTGTAGTAGTAAGCAGTCGTAATCTTGAGGGCGCTGTCATTGGTGAGGGGGCGCACAGTTTGTACGGAACCTTTACCAAAGGTGGTCTTACCGATAATCGTTGCCCGTTTGTAATCTTGTAGAGCACCTGCCACAATTTCAGAGGCTGAAGCAGAGTAGGCGTTTACCAAAACCACCATCGGAAGTTTCTTAAAGATTTCAGGGACGCCAGCAAGGGGATCGCCAGGCTCATTTAATCGATACATGGCCGGCGTTGCATTAAATACTTGCTTTGAATCTTGCGTCTGACCTTTGGTAGAAACAATCACTGCATCGTTTGGTAAGAATGCCGCTGCAACACCGACTGCACCTTGTAAGAGACCGCCACCATTATTGCGAAGGTCCAAGATAATCCCTTTTAGCTTGGGGTCTTGTGCTGCCAACTCAGTCAGTTTTTTAGCAAGATCTGGAACGGTTCGCTCTTGAAAGCTGGTGACGCGCACCCAAGCAATATCCTTATCTAAAATCTTGGCTTTGACTGATTGCACTTTAATTTCTGCGCGAGTGATTGTGACAGGAAATGTCCGTTCTTCACTCTTGCGATAAATGGTCAAAGTAATTTTTGTGCCAGGAGTGCCGCGCATGGTTCGAACGGCTTTATCAAGCGACATGCCGCGGACAGGCTTGTCGTCTAAGCGAGTAATTAAATCCCCAGCCTGAAGGCCGGCACGCTCTGCGGGACTGCCTTCAATGGGATTCAAGACTTTCACTAAGCCATCCTCAGAGGTGATTTCAATTCCGAGACCAGCAAACTTACCTGTAGTTTGCTCCTGCATCTCTTCAAAATCTTTTTTATCTAGAAATGTGGAGTGAGGGTCAAGGCTACTGACCATACCCTTTACTGCATCTGTTAATAATTGCTTATCTTCGATTGGTTCAACATATTCACGTTTGATCTGGGCAAATACGTTCGAGAGCGTACGAAGCTCATCCAAGGGTAGCGTCGTATTTTGTTGAGCCGTTGCCGACAATTGAATCGTTGCTGCCACCCCTGCAATTAAGCCAATCGCAATGAGGGCAAAATTCTTTAAAAATTGGCGCATATTTTTTCTTTTTAATCTAAATAGAAATGGCGAATAGGCTTGAGATTGTCATCAAGCTCATATACCAAGGGAATACCATTGGGAACGTTCACTTCCATGATGGCCTCATCAGAAAGTTGATCTAAGTATTTGATGAGTGCCCGGATGCTATTGCCGTGTGCAACCAAGACAATTCGCTTGCCAGCTTTGAGTGCAGGGGCGATCGACTCATTCCACAAGGGTAGGACCCGCTCGACATTGTCTTCAAGGCATTCGCCAAGAGGCACTTCAGAGGGGTGGAGTTTTTCATAGCGGCGATCTTTTTGGGGATTGCGTTCATCGTGCGTCTCTAATAGAGGGGGGCGGATGTTGTAAGACCTTCTCCAGATGTGTACTTGCTCATCACCATACTGTGTGGCAGTCTCTGCTTTATTTAAACCCGTTAACGCGCCATAGTGGCGTTCGTTTAAACGCCAGCTATGAACTACTGGAATCCACATGAGGTCCATGGCATCTTGAACGCCCCACAAGGTTCGGATCGCACGCTTGAGAACGGAGGTATAGGCAATGTCAAATACGTAACCCGCTTTGAGAAGCTTTTCACCTGCAGCATGCGCCTGTTTTGCCCCATTTGGGGTCAAATCAACATCGGCCCAGCCGGTGAAGCGGTTTTCAAGATTCCAAGCGGATTCGCCGTGACGAATAAGAACAAGTTGTTTCATAGAGCCATTCTATAATCTGGTGATGAACTTTTTCACTCAAATTGACAATTTAGCGCTGATTGCCTTACTAGCTGTTTCAGGTATTGCACTCTTACTACCCACATTATCTACGCTTATTAGTGGAAAGGGCCTCTCTCCAACCGAGGCGACGATTTGGATCAATCGTCGTAAGGCCTATGTCTTTGATTTGCGCTCTGAAGATGCCTTTAAAGCAGGTCACTTGCCTGGGGCGAAATTCGCCGCCGCCGCTACCCTAGGCGCTGAGATGGGTAAGCTCAAGCTGGATCGCAAGCATCCAGTGGTCTTAATTTGTGAGAATGGCAGTGACTCCCGTAAGGCCGTTGCGGTGGTCAAAACACTCGGGTTTGCTGAAGTAGCCGCCTTAGACGGCGGAATCGCTGCTTGGAAAGCAGCCGCTTTGCCTTTAGTTAAGTAAAAAATATGCCACAAGTCTTGATGTATAGCACCCAAGTTTGCCCTTACTGCGTGATGGCCGAAAAGCTTTTGCAGAAAAAAGGGATAAGCAATCTAGAGAAGATTTTGATCGACAAAGATCCAGCTCAGCGCGAAATCATGATGACAAAAACGGGTCGCAGAACCGTGCCGCAAATCTATATTGGCGATACCCATGTTGGTGGATATGATGATCTGGTAGCCCTAGATCGTGCTGGACAGTTAGACCTTCTTTTAGCGTAAATATTCAATAGAGAGAATTTTCATGAGCGATAAAGCCACTTCAACTCAAGATGGTTTGGATCAAGATCAGGCCCCGAGCTTTCGGATTCAACGTGTCTATCTAAAAGATCTTTCCTTGGAGCAGCCAAATGCGCCAGAAATATTATTGATTCCAAAAGAACCACAAGTTCAAGTGGAAATCGATATTGCAGTGACCCGTCTATCAGATGGATTATTTGAGGTCTGCGTGATTGGGACTGTTACCGCTCGTATTGAGGGCAAGGTATTGTTTTTAATTGAAGCCAATCAAGCGGGTATTTTTGAATTTGCCAATATCCCTCCTGAGCAGATTGACCCCATGCTAGGTATTGCTTGCCCAACGATTTTGTATCCTTATTTGCGCTCCAATATTGCTGATACCATCAGCCGCGCTGGCTTCCAGCCAATTCATTTGAATGAAGTCAATTTCCACGGAATGTATGAGCATCGCTTAATGCAGGCTCAACAGGCTGGTGCGGGCTCAGAAGATAGTTCCGCCGAAGAAAGCAAGATCATTCTTCCTAACTAAGCTGTTTAAATAGGGCCAACAGATCATGAAAGTGACGCTGCTTGGAGCTGGAGCCTGGGGAACGGCGATGGCCGTTCAGGCTGCTCGTTTTCTTGAGCATGACCAAGTCTGTTTATGGTCGCGCTCCTTGGAGCAGATTGAGCATATCCAAAAACAGGGTGAGAACCGCACCTATTTGCCTGGCTTCACATTACCGAAGGGCCTGCGCCTAGAGGCCAATTTTTCTGAGGCGATTCATCGCCTAGGTCCGCATGATTTATTGGTGATCGCAACACCGATGGCAGGTTTAGCAGAGACACTTGTTCAAGTATTGCAAGTTGCGAAACATGCTTTAAACATTGTTTGGCTGTGTAAGGGTTTAGAGCCAAGCTCGACCTTTTTGCCACATCAAGTCGTAGAGCGAGAAGATCGTTTGCACAACAAAGGTATCAAGCATGCATACGGTGTGTTGTCTGGACCCAGTTTTGCCAAAGAGGTAGCCAATGGAATGCCTTGCGCTTTGACGGTGGCCAGTCAATCAGATGAGCTATGTACGATTGTGCAAACCGCTTTTCATCATGGCAATATGCGAATCTATGCAAGCGATGATTTGATCGGCGTTGAGTTGGGTGGCGCAATTAAAAATGTACTGGCTATTGTGGCGGGTATCAGTGATGGCTTAAATCTGGGGCTGAATGCGCGTGCAGCAGTTCTCACGCGAGGCTTGGCAGAAATGATGCGCTTGGTTAAAGCAGCCGGGGGACGCTCAGAAACCTGCATGGGATTAACGGGCGTTGGCGATTTGATCTTGACAGCCACTGGCGACCTTTCAAGAAATCGACAAGTGGGCTTAGCGCTTGCTACGGGCCAGCCACTACAAACAATATTAGATGGACTGGGGCATGTAGCTGAAGGCGTTTTATGTGCCTCGGCAGTGAGTAATTTAGCGGCGCGCCTAGGGGTAGAAATGCCTATTACGAATGCGATGACGGAAGTTTTATCCGGTCATGTTGGTGCGCAAGAAGCTTTGCAGAAATTAATGGGTCGCGATCCAACAACAGAAGTCTGATTCAGCTCATTTTCTAGTTACCGCCTTGCAAACCATTTTGTCGCCAGGCTTCGTAGACAACAATCGCAACCGTATTGGAAAGATTAAGACTGCGACTGCTCTCTTGCATCGCTAAGCGCATCCGGTTTTGGGCAGCAATGGAATCTCTCACTTCGTCAGTAATGCCTTTGGTTTCAGAGCCAAAGACAAAATAATCGCCTGGCCGATAATGGCCAGCATGAAAATGCCCAGAGCCTTTCGTGGTCAGCGCAAACACCCGCTCCATTTTGGGCTGTTCATTCATGAGAAAAACTTGCCAGTTTTGATGTACTTTGACGCTAGCAAATTCATGGTAATCCAAACCCGCTCTCCGAAGCTTTGCGTCCTCCATTGGAAAACCTAGAGGCTCAATTAAATGAAGTGAGGCTCCAGTGTTCGCACATAGGCGGATGATGTTGCCGGTGTTGGGTGGGATTTCAGGTTCGAATAAAACAATATTAAACATGCTGCAATCTTTTGGTCATGTATCTTGGGGTTCTGAGTAAAACCCAATTCAGAACTCGTGAAGCTCCATTGTCCTTCAGAACAGCAGCAATTTCATTCAAAGTGGCTTTGCTTGTCATCACATCATCAAAAATCACCACGTGCCGGCCTTTGATGGAATCTTTGAAGCGGGGATTGAGATAAAACATACCTTTGACCGTTTCTGCTCGTGAAGTGCTGTCAGATCCTACAAGGTCATGTGGCGCATGATGTCTTTGTAGCGCACACGCTAATTTTTGAATGGTTTTGGGTGCTTGTATGCGACGCAGAATTTCCCAGCTTTGGTTGAAACCTCTCTCGCATAATTTTTTCTGACTCAGTGGCACAGGCATTGCCAAGTCAATTCCAACATAATCTAAGCGCGATGCCAGAATGTGATTCCAAGTACTCGCTAAGCCATGCGCCACACTGATGCGCTTGGTGTATTTCAAATCATGTAGGGATTTTTGCAAACCGCTTTCGTAAGATGCAAGACAAACGCTCTCATCAAAGTGGGGCGGTTCTAGTCGACATTCATCACACTTGCCTGCACTAAGTTCGACTGCAGTTAAGCAGATGCCGCATTGTCTGCAACATTCATAATGACAAAGAGCCTCATCAGAGAGTTTTTTCAAGCATCCTAGGCAAACGAGATCATCCTGAAAAGACTCGCAAATAATGCAAGCGTTGGGCAATAGTTTTGCTATTGAAAACATGGGCCGCTGAGTATACTGAGCACATGACCCGACCCTTAAGATGGCTTCAATCCGAAATTGCAAGTCGGATGATGCAAAAGCTAGAAATCGTTAAGCTTGATGTAAATGATCTGCTGGTGATTCCGGATTTTCCGGGGAAGCATGCTGCACTTTTAGCTAAGCGATTTCCGGGTGTGAGCATCAATAGCGCTTCAGAACCCACCATGAGTGCCTGGGATTCGTGGTGCTTTCAGATGTTTCGAAAATCGCGCGCAATATTTCGCGGAGGAAATCAGTTTTCTTTAGAGCATTATCGACAGACTGGGCACATTGATCTTCCGGATGATTCGGTTGATTTGGTCTTTAGTGATTTGCTTCTACAAAACCTTCCTGACCCAAAACATTTTTTACAGGAATGTTGGAGAGTGTTGCGGGAGGGTGGGCTTCTGACCTTTGCCTACTTAGGCCCTGATACTGGTAAAGAGTTGATTGGCATACCTGGGCTAGAGGGGGTTCTACAAAAGTTGGCGAGTCCTTGGGATATGCACGATATGGGTGACGCAGTGCTATCAGAAGGCTTTTCAGAGCCGGTGATGGACATGGAGTATGTTCATTTGGAATACGAATCAGATACTCTTTTAGTGGCAGACTCGATTGCTTTGCAACTAATGACTCAAGCACCCCAAATGCAGGTAGCTACTCCGGAGTTACCTAAAAAAATGACTCTGGAGGTGGTCTACGGACATGCGTGGGCTATCGGTAAGCACCTCACTAGAGCCAAAGATCAGCTGGCTTATATTGATCCCCGGCAAATTCAGCGCAAGACAAGCCGTGATCCTAATTAAATGTAAGTGCTTACTATCATTTTGAGCCACTAATCATCCTTTTGCTCTTCGAGGGGCTCAATTGTTGAAGCTGTTAATTCACCCTATAATTACCGCTGGATGTATTGGCTAGATACCGCTTTTTGAGCATCCCAAGCAAGATTGTTCAATTTGCTGGGGACAATAAATAGAGAATAAGATGAATTTATTTGGAAAAGTCACTAAGGCTGCGCTAACACTTTTAGCGAGTTTGGGCATAACGCTTGCAAACGCTTCAGAAAACATGCCTGGCGGCCCAGCCGTAAATCAAATCAATTTTGCTGCACCTGCAACAAAAATCATGGAGCAAATTCATGGTTTGCACATCATGATGCTCATCATTTGTGCGGTCATTTTTATTGGTGTATTCGGAGTGATGTTTTACTCCATTCTTAAGCACCGTAAATCACTCGGTCACAAATCAGCCTCTTTCCATGAAAGCACAACTGTTGAAATTATCTGGACTGTAGTGCCATTATTAATTGTGATTGGTATGGCTTTGCCAGCTACCAAAACTGTTGTAGCAATGAAAGACACCACCAACTCTGATATCACTATCAAAGTCACTGGCTATCAGTGGAAATGGGGCTACGACTACATTAAAGGCGAAGGTGAAGGCATTAACTTCCTTTCCACGCTCTCAACTTCACGCGAAGCCATTAACAACTTGGCACCAAAATCAAATACCTATTTGATGGAAGTCGACAATGAAATGGTCGTACCAGTCGGCAAAAAAATTCGCATGATCACTACTGCGAATGACGTCATTCACTCCTGGACTATTCCTGCTTTTGGCGTCAAGCAAGATGCGATTCCTGGTTTTGTGCGTGATACCTGGTTCCGGGCAGACAAGATCGGTACGTTCCGCGGTCAATGCTCCGAGCTCTGTGGCGCAGAGCACGCATTTATGCCTATCGTTGTAAAGGTCGTTTCCGCTGAGGATTACACCGCGTGGGTTGCTGAGAAACAAAAAGCCATGGCTGCAGGTGGTGAAGATCCATCCAAGGTGTATACCCTTGAAGAACAAAAAGCCCGCGGTGAAAAAGTATATGCAGCCAATTGCGCAGCATGCCATCAGCCTAACGGCAAAGGTGCAGGCTCTTTCCCAGCACTGGACGGTAGCAAAGTGGTTAATGGTCCCAAGGCATATCAGATTCAAATGGTGCTGAATGGCAAGAACGCAATGCCTAAGTGGGCCGGTGTACTTTCTGACGGCGATATCGCAGCTGTGATTACCTATGAGCGGAATGCCTGGAGCAACCACACTGGTGAAGTCATCCAAACTTCTGATGTAGCTGCTCTACACAAATAATTCATTTAAACAAATACCGATAAAACGAAACCGGAGTAAACATGAACACAGTTACTGGCTCTCTCGATCACGCACATGATCATGCGCATGATGATCACACGCCACATGGTTGGCGTCGCTGGTTGTTTGCTACTAACCACAAAGACATCGGCACGATGTACTTAATTTTTTCTTTCGTTAGCTTGTTGGCTGGCGGAACGATGGCTTTGGGTATTCGTTTGGAGTTGTTCCAGCCTGGCTTGCAATTCTTCCGCCCTGAGTTCTTCAATCAGTTAACCACCATGCACGGATTGGTGATGGTGTTCGGCGCTATCATGCCTGCCTTCGTTGGTTTTGCGAACTGGATGGTGCCTTTGCAAATTGGGGCATCTGATATGGCATTCGCTCGAATGAATAATTTCAGCTTCTGGATTCTGCCAGTTGCAGCCACTTTGCTATTGAGTTCTTTCTTGGCTCCTGGCGGCGCTCCCGCAGGCGGTTGGACTATCTACGCACCATTGACCTCGCAAATGGGTCCTGGTATGGATATGGCGATTTTTGCCCTCCACTTGCTGGGTGCTTCTTCCATCATGGGTTCAATCAACATCATTGTCACCATTTTGAATATGCGTGCTCCAGGGATGACGCTGATGAAGATGCCAATGTTCTGCTGGACTTGGTTGATTACTGCCTATTTGTTGATTGCGGTTATGCCTGTCTTAGCGGGCGCGATTACGATGGTCTTGACTGATCGTCACTTCGGTACTTCATTCTTCTCCGCAGTTGGCGGTGGTGACCCCATTATGTTCCAGCACATTTTCTGGTTCTTTGGCCACCCAGAGGTTTACATCATGATTCTTCCTGCTTTCGGAATCATTAGTGAAATCGTTCCAGCCTTCTCCAGAAAAACCTTGTTCGGTTACAGCTCGATGGTTTATGCAACTTCATCGATTGCGATCTTGTCCTTCATCGTATGGGCACACCACATGTTTGCAACGGGCATGCCAGTAACAGGCCAACTCTTTTTCATGTACGCCACGATGTTGATTGCCGTACCAACTGGCGTGAAGATTTTTAACTGGGTCGCAACCATGTGGAAGGGTTCGATGACCTTTGAAACTCCAATGTTGTGGGCCGTTGGCTTTATCTTTGTATTTACTATGGGCGGTTTCACTGGCTTAATTTTGGCGATGGCGCCAATCGATATTGGCTTGCAAGATACCTATTATGTGGTTGCTCACTTCCACTATGTATTGGTCGCAGGCTCTTTATTTGCAATGTTCGCCGGTTTCTATTACTGGTGTCCAAAGTGGACCGGCATGATGGCTAATGAAACACGTGGCAAGATTCACTTCTGGGCTTCCATGATTTTCTTTAACATCACCTTCTTCCCAATGCACTTCTTAGGTTTAGCAGGTATGCCACGTCGTTACGCTGACTATCCAACCCAGTTTGCGGACTTCAATATGATTGCCTCAATTGGCGCGCTTGGTTTTGGTTTGTCCCAGGTTTACTTCCTTTTCTTCGTAGCATTGCCTGCTTATCGTGGCCATGGTCAAAAGGCCCCAATGAAGCCTTGGGATGGTGCAAAAGGCCTAGAGTGGACAGTTCCTTCCCCAGCGCCTCATCATACTTTTGAGACTCCTCCAAACGCTGAACAATTGCATGAAGCAGGAATTTAAATCTGCTCAACAACAAACCTCAGCTGCCAATAACCGGCGGTTGGGGTTTGTACTTTTAAGTATTGCTATTGTTTTCTTCATTGGCATCGTGCTTAAACATAGCCTCTTAAGTTAAACCTACGCTGCTCAATGTCCATCTCTCAAAATCTCAACCGCCAAATCTTGCTGAAGCTCTTAATCGCTTCCGTGTTGATGTTTGGTTTTGGGTATGCGCTAGTTCCCCTATACAAAGCATTATGCGAAGTAACAGGTATCAATGTGGTTACTAGCAAGAATGACTATGGTGTCAGAGCCTATAGCGCTAATAAAGTAGGCAACACTCAAGTGGATTATTCACGTAAAGTGACTGTTGAGTTTGACTCCAATAGCCGGGGGCCGTTTAGTTTTCATCCGATGAAGAATTATTTGGAAGTTCATCCAGGAGAGATGACTGAAATTGTGTATGAGGTCTCCAATAAATTAGATCGCGCAGTGCAAGCCCAAGCCATTCCCAGCTATGCACCAAAGATCGCCACAGAATTTTTTACCAAACTGGAATGTTTTTGTTTTCAGCAGCAAACCTTAGCTGCTAACGAAACTAGAAAAATGCCAGTGGTATTTGTGATTGACTCTGGGTTGCCGGACGATGTCAAAACCATTACTTTGTCATATACCTTCTTTGAAGTTGGTGTGCCTCCAGCAGCCCCAGGAGCGACGACACCAAAATCAAAGGCGACGATATGAAAAAGAGTAGCTTTTTGAAGTCCATGAAAGCAGTTTTATGGGCTTTTTTGGGGGTCCGCAAAAAAGCAGGCCTTCAAGATGATGTTGCTTCAATAAGTTTTGTTCACATTATCATTGCGGGTGTGCTTGGGGCTTTGGTTTTCATGGGCACCCTTTTGTTAATTGTGAGAGCAGTGGTATCCCATTAATAATTTTTTGATTGAATAGAGAGAATCAGATGTCATCCAATTCAACCCCTTATTATTTCGTTCCCGGCCTATCTAGACATCCGGTGATGGCTGCGATCGGCCTGATCGGTTTTGGCTTTGGCATGGTCGGATGGGTCAATCACGCAGCTTGGGGTGGACCTCTGGCAATTGCTGGTGTTGTCTGGGTGCTTTACGTTCTCTATCACTGGTTTGGCGATACCATTGCAGAGTCCAATGCAGGTAAGAATGGCGTTAACGTTGATGTCTCTTATCGTTGGTCGATGGCCTGGTTTATCTTCTCTGAAATCATGTTCTTCGGCGCTTTCTTTGCTGCCTTGTTCTATGCCAGAAATATCGCGATGCCTTGGATGGGCGATGTTGAAAGCAAGTTGATTTGGCCCAATTTCTCTGCAGTTTGGCCTAATGATGGCCCTGCTGGTTTGGTTGCTCCATTCGAAACGATGGGTCCTTGGCCAATTCCCACCATCAACACCCTATTGTTGTTGAGTTCTGGTGTCACCATCACATTTGCGCACCACGCATTAGTGAAGAATCACATGAAGCAAGCCATTGTTGGCTTAGCAGCAACAGTAGGCCTCGGCTTTGTTTTCTTGTGCTTCCAAGCCTTTGAGTACTACCATGCATATCATGAGCTCAATCTGAAATTGACCTCAGGTGTTTATGGCTCAACCTTTTTCATGCTGACGGGCTTCCATGGCTTCCACGTGTTCTTAGGCGGCACCATGTTGGCAATCGTATTGCGTCGCTTGATTCGTGGTGACTTTACCCCTGAGCACCATTTTGCCTTTGAAGGTGCCGCTTGGTACTGGCACTTTGTTGACGTTGTCTGGCTCGGTCTATATATCTGCGTTTACTGGATGTAAGTTAAATCAGAATCGGGGCTTTAAGCCCCGATTTGTTTTACCGCGTAATTGATTTCTTTAGTTGCCGCCAACGCGGATACCGGTAGGCTGTATGAGTCCAAAGTAATACGCAAGCAAAATACCGATGAATAGCAGCAGTGATAAGCCAATACGGAACATTAAGGAATACACCATTTTTGGGCTAGAGCCTTTACCTTTCATCATGTAATACAGGGCTGAGCCCAAGCTTCCAACGATCATTAGCAGTACGATGGGAATAATCCACTTCATTTCAACATCCTCAATTGAATATTTTTTCTAGCCTCGTTACTAAGCGCATAGTTGCTACTTTAGCAGCCTTAATCACGATCATCATTTGCAGCAGTGCAGGCTTTTGGCAGTTACGTAGAGCCAATGAAAAGATTATGCTCGCTGCCAACTTAGTCGCCAAGCAAGCCATGCCAGCGCTACAGGCGGGTGCGCAAGACTGGACATTGGCAGAGACCAATCAGCGACGCATGGTTGCGCAAGGTATTTTTATTCCAGAGGAGGCAATTTGGCTGGATAACCGTCCACAGCCGGTCCCTAAAGACGGAGAGGCGGCTCAGGCTGGGTTTTATGTCTTGATGCCATTAAGGCTGGATAGTGGACGGATTCTTTGGGTAAATCGGGGCTGGGCTCCCCGCAATGGTTTAGATCGACTCAAGCTTCCTTCAGTGGCTACTCCTGGTAAACCTGTTTCAGTAGAGGGAGTCGTATTTGCTAATCCAGGCAAGGTCTATCAATTTGGGATTAGTAATTCTGATCAATCTATTCAACCCCGGATTCAACAAAATCTGGATCTTGAGCAGGAGGCCAAGAGTCATGGCTGGAGCCAAAGTCCTTTTATCTTGCGTGAGATCGAGAATGGGCAGGCAGATGGTTTGCTGAGACAATGGGCCCCACTGACAACAGGGGTAGATCGCCATTATGCTTATGCCTTTCAATGGTTTGCTTTGGCGGTATGCGCATTCTTGTTTTGGTTGATTTCGGGTATCCGGCAATACCGAAAGTTATCTGGGGGTGTGAGTGAGTAAAGAAGAGTTATTAATTCCTTCTGCAAAGTCAGACGGTGCAGCAATTGATGCGCGGACTCGTCGCGGGCGTCTACAAATGTTGCTCTTATTACTTGCCTGTGCTGCACCAGTCATTGCATCCTATTTAGCGTATTACGTATTTAAGCCAGAGGGTGGTAAGACCAATTTCGGCACTTTAGTGCAGCCAGTGCAAGATACCAATCCGGCATGGTTTGATGTACCGCTGAGCGGAAAGTGGACTATGTTAATCGCACGCCCTGCCGCAGAGTGCACAGCGCAAAATGCGACCTGTGTTGAGGGCTTATATTTAATGCGACAGTTGCGGGTTGGTGTGGGTCGAGAAGGGGGTCGAGTGCAACTGCTGTGGGTCAATACGGATGGTAAGCCAATTGATCCCGAGATTGCCAAGGCCTATGACCACGAGGTAGCGGGTTTTAGCGTGGTGAATTTACCTGCGGATCCGAAGCTCAGGGCGCAATTTAATGATTGGCTGAATGCGCAGGGCGCTGGTGAAGCCATTCAGTTGATTGATCCTAGTGCTCAAAAGATGATGTACTTTCCGATAACGAATTCACCAAAAGAATTCGGTAGTATCAAAAAAGATTTAGAAAAATTACTGCGCTTAAACCATAAGGGCGAAAGTCAGTAATGCCCACTTTAGCTTTATTCTCTGAGCTTGCAGTGATTGCCCTCATCTTTGCTGGCATTCCTGTAGCTTATCTTTGGAAAAAGCCTGGCTATTCATTTTTTCAGAAGCTAAATTGGTTTTTGGTCTTTATGACGTTTGATTTAATTATTTTTGGTGCCTTTACTCGCTTAAGTGATTCTGGTTTGGGCTGTCCCGACTGGCCAGGGTGTTATGGAAGCTCTAATCCCTGGCATGCTATCGGAGATATCCAACTGGCTGAGGCCTCCATGCCATCAGGTCCAGTTACCCTGCTTAAAGCATGGATTGAAATGATTCATCGCTATCTGGCGATGACGGTCGGTACTTTAATTATTGTTCAAGTGATCCTAGCCTGGACCAAACTGAAATCTTTTGGTTGGCGACCCTTCATGGCTAGTCTCGGGTTACTAGTGCTAGTTTGTATTCAGGGTGCTTTTGGAGCATGGACCGTGACTCTAAAACTTCAGCCGATTATCGTGAGTACACATCTGATGCTGGCTCTATGTCTGCTTGCTTGTCTGACTCTGTATGCACAGCAGAATTGGTCAAGACCATCCTCAGTCGTTGTGCCTCTAAGACAGAAGCCACTCTCTGCATGGCTTGTGAGTCTGGCCCTCATTTTTCTAGCGATGCAAATTTTTTTAGGCGCATGGGTCAGCACCAATTACGCAGTATTGGCTTGTCCAGATTTTCCGCTTTGCAATGGTGCATGGTGGCCTGATACTCACTGGCATGAAGGCTTTACGTTCTGGAGAGAGTTGGGTAAGAATGCAATCGGGGATTACATTTCTCCTGAAGCATTACAAACCATTCATTGGGCGCACCGTTTGTTCGCTATGGTTGCGATTCTGGCTTTAGCTACATTGGCTCTGAGCGCACACAGTGTAAGCAAGACTGCTCAACCCGAGCTCTATCGACTGGGCGGCCTATTAATAGGCCTTTTATTGTTGCAACTGGTGACTGGAATTTCTAATGTCGTCTTTCAATGGCCTCTAATTGCTGCACTCCTGCACACTGCAGGCGCTGCTGGTTTGGTCTTTTGTTTAGTCAGACTGAGTGGCTGGGCTTCATGGAAAACAGCAATTCAGATTAAGATGCCAAAGCGATCATGAATACTCCACATACTCATTCTGTTGAACAGCTGCCTCGTTGGCGCCAATTTTGGGTGCTAACAAAGCCTCGCGTGACGCAGTTGGCTGTTTTTTGTGCCGTGATTGGAATGTTCTTGGCTACACCGGGTATGGTCCCTACTCATATTTTGATTGGGGGTATCGTCGGCATTTGGTTATTGGCAGGTGCTGCATTTGCAATGAATTGTTTGATTGAGCAGGCGGTTGATGCCAAGATGAAGCGAACTGCTTGGCGCCCCTCCGCTACCGGCGAAATTGCTCCATTCCATATCGCCATTTTTTCGATTGTGCTGGGTGCGCTTGGCATGTTCGTTTTGTGGAATTTCACAAACCCATTAACCATGTGGCTCACTGTAGCTACTTTTGTAGGCTATGCAGTGATCTATACCTGGTTGCTTAAGCCAGCCACCCCTCAGAACATCGTGATCGGTGGCCTCTCAGGTGCGATGCCACCTGCTTTGGGTTGGGCTGCGGTAACGAATTCTGTGCCGGCTGAGGCCTGGCTATTGGTATTAATTATTTTTGTATGGACGCCCCCACACTTTTGGGCTTTGGCTCTATATCGTCGTGATGATTATGTGCAATCAGGCCTACCCATGCTACCCGTAACCCATGGTGAGCGTTTTACGCTGCTCAATATTTTGTTGTACACCTTGATATTGATTGCAGCTACCTTATTACCCTATATCTACGGCATGAGTGGTTTGGTGTATTTGATCTCAGCCCTCGTATTGGGATTGATTTTCTTAGCTTACGTAATTGCTTTATTTGTTTCTTATAGCGATGCCTTAGCAAAGAAAACGTTTCGTTTTTCGATCACCTATTTATCGCTTTTGTTTGCTGCCTTATTAATTGATCATTACTTTATTTAAGATGAAGTGCTTTTCTATCCGCTTCCTTGTAATGGCTTTGATCACTCTGGCCCTGTTGGCATGTAGCGCTAAGCCTGAGTTTAAGAATATTGACATTACCGGAGCCAATGGCTTCGGTAGTGATTTTAGTCTGCTTGATGTGGACGGAAAAACCAGAACCTTAGCGGACTTCAAAGGTAAAGTCGTCATCATGTTTTTTGGCTACACACAATGTCCTGATGTTTGTCCAACTACCTTAACCGAAATGCAACAAGCAATGATGCTACTCGGCCCTCAAGCGGATAAGGTGCAGGTATTGTTTGTGACCGTTGACCCTGAGCGTGATACGGCAGCGATTTTGAGGCAATATGTCCCGTCATTTGATCAGCGTTTTATAGGTCTACGCCCTGCTGACGAAGCTGCTCTTGAAAAAGTCACGAAGGATTTTAAGATTTACTACAAGAAGGTGCCTGGCTTATCCCCAGGGTCTTACACAATCGATCACACTGCTGGAAGTTACGCCTTTGACCAGAATGGTCATCTACGTCTTTATATTAAGCACGCACAAGGTCCAGAGATCTTGGCGCATGACCTGAAAGAACTGCTGAAGTAAATAGATAGGCTTAAGCGGCTTGAGCTTGAAGTAGTGCACGCATCTTTTTGAGAGCAGATGTTTCGATCTGTCTCACGCGCTCAGCAGAAATTCCATACTCTGCTGCAAGGTCATGTAGGGTTTTAGTACCATGACCATCGGCATCCATAGCCAACCAACGAGATTGCACAATATTACGGCTGCGCTCGTCGAGGGACATTAATGCTTTATCTAATTGAGGGCCTTGAAGATTGTCTGTCTCTGCAGCTGCGAGCATGGCAGTGGGCTCTTGACTTGAATCTGCTAACCATTGAATTGGTGCATAAGCAGAGTCTTCATCACGATCATCACCTTCTAGGGTAATGTCGCCACCGGCAAGTCGCATTTCCATTTCTTTTACGTCTTCACCGCGTACATCAAGTGCTTTTGCTAGAGCATCCACTTCACTGGGCTTGAGTGTCGTGATACTGGGCTTGTTGCTGCGTAAATTAAAAAACAGTTTGCGTTGCGCTTTAGTCGTTGCTACTTTGACTAAGCGCCAATTCTTGAGAATGTACTCATGAATCTCCGCTTTAATCCAATGAATTGCATAAGACACTAAGCGTGCTCCTTGGCTAGGATCGTAGCGTTTAACGGCCTTCATGAGACCCACATTGCCTTCTTGAATCAAGTCCGCATGTGGAATGCCGTAGCCTAAATATTGACGCGCGACCGACACCACTAAGCGAAGGTGGGAGAGCACTAAAGTTCTCGCAGCATCTACATTTTCAGTGCGACGAAACTCTTGCGCTAGATGCAATTCTTCCGCAGCGCTTAGCATCGGCACGCGATTGACGTAAGCAATATAGGCATCTAAAGTGCCGACCCCAAGGGATGGCATGGTAGGAAAGGCCATAGCACCACCAGGCTGAGATGCCGCTAGGGCGGCAGATGCAGCACGAGTAGTTGGCTTGTAAGCTTTCTTTTCGACCATTTTTATTTGGTTATTTGAGTAGTTCAATAAAGTTATTTTAGCACTCTTGTCAAGGGAGTGCTAATGTATTTTTATGCTCGTAAGCTGATGATTTAATTGAATAATTCTGCTGAATATTGAGCGGCATTAAAGGGGATTAGATCCTCAATTCTCTCGCCTTTGCCCAGCCCGAGAACTGCGGGTTTGGAGCCGCTTTCAAAGGTGTGAGCAAGGGCGCAAATGACCCCGCCTTTGGCAGTTCCATCGAGTTTGCTAACAATCAGGCCAGTGAGCCCCAGAGCGTCATGAAAGGCCTTGACTTGATTTAAACCATTCTGACCAGTATTGCCATCCAAGATCAAGAGTGTGTGATGAGGCGCTCCTGGGAGGGCCTTAGCAATGACGCGTTTGACTTTCTTCAACTCTTCCATCAAATGGTCTTGTGTGGCTAGTCTGCCCGCAGTGTCAATGATCAAGATATCGGTCTTGCGAGAGATTGCAGCATGAATAGCATCGTGCGCCACAGCCGCAGCATCGCCACTTTCTTGGGCAATGACATCGACCCGATTACGCTGTCCCCACTCCAAGAGTTGATTGCGGGCAGCTGCACGGAAGGTGTCGCCAGCAGCTAAGAGAATCGATTTGCCCTGTGACTGAAATTGTTTACAGAGCTTACCAATGGTGGTGGTTTTACCTGCGCCATTGACGCCAACAATCAGCCAGATTTCAGGATGATGATGGTTTTGATGCTCAAAGATTGGGTTAGGGTGAGCCTCCAATGGCTGTAATAGTTTAGTAAGCTCTTGAATCAATAATGCTTGTAGGGTTTCTGAGTCTTGGACTTTTTCTGATTTGGCGGCTTGACGTAAGCTAGCCATCAATTGCATACAGGTTGGCATGCCCACATCGCTCTGAATCAAGGATTCTTCCAGAGTATCAAACCAAGCCTCATCAATCCGGCTTGATTTAAAAAGCGATCCGAGGGTTTTACGTAGGCCAAGCATTATCGATACAATCCAAAACTTGCATCTTATCAATTTAATCTGAGAACAAGGCAAACCCAGATGCGGCACTATCTTCAGCTCCTATTCTTTGGATTCTTATTCACCAGCCCATTCGCATTGGGAGCCTCTCCCCAATCTTCCAATGACACTCATGAGTATTTTCTGAGCAATGGCCTGAAGTTGATTATTAGAGAGGATCATCGAGCTCCCACCGTGGCACACATGGTTTGGTATCGAGCGGGCTCCATGGATGAGTTCAATGGCACAACCGGGGTTGCCCATGTCTTGGAGCACATGATGTTTAAGGGCACAGACAAGGTTAAGGCTGGAGAATTTTCTCGTCTGGTTGCTGCAGAGGGAGGGCGTGAAAACGCATTTACTACCCGCGACTACACCGCTTTTTTTCAGCAAGTTGAAAAAACTAAGCTAAATAAAGTAATGGAATTAGAGGCTGATCGAATGGTCCATCTCAATTTTGATGATGCCGAATTTGCAAAAGAGATTCAGGTAGTCATGGAAGAGCGACGTCTGCGGACTGAAGATAATCCCGATAGCCTGTTAAATGAATCATTGATGGCGACTGCCTTCATGAGTTCCCCTTATCGTCATCCAGTAATCGGGTGGATGAATGACCTAATCAATATGAAGGCAAGCGATGCACGCCAGTGGTATCAATATTGGTATGCACCGAATAATGCAACCGTTGTGATCAGTGGAGATGTCGACCCTGAACAGACCTACCGGCTGGTAGAAAAATATTATGGCGGTATACAGGCTCACGTATTACCGGTTCGTAAACCCCAGATTGAGCCTGAGCAAAAAGGGGTGAAGCAGGTTCACGTCAAAGCGCCAGCAGATGGGGCTCAATTAGTGATGGCATGGAAGGTTCCGCGCCTACAGCCCGATGACATTAATAATGACGAGCCTTATGCCTTAGAGTTATTGGCTGCAGTGCTAGATGGCTATGACAATGCACGACTGAATCGCATATTAGTAAAGCAAGAGCGTCTAGCGGATAACGTTGATGCTCAATACGACATGATTTCTCGTGGACCAGCGCTGTTTATTGTGGGGGTGGATTTGGCAAAGGGGAAAACCGTTGCTCAGGCCGAGGCAGGAATTCGTAAGGCGCTAGCAGAGCTTGCTGATAAGGGCGTATTGGATTCAGAATTAAAGCGTATTCAAACCCGCTTGCTATCCAATCAAGTTTATAAAAGAGATTCGATTTTTGGCCAAGCCATGGAGATTGGTGGTTTCGAGATGGCAGGATTTTCCTGGAAAGATTTGGATACCGTCTTAGAGCGTATGCAAAAAATTACTCCAGCGCAAGTTCAGGCTGTTGCTAAAAAATACTTGATTGACACTACCTTGACAATGGCAATTCTGGATCCCCAAGCACGTCAATCAATCAAGGCGGAGGCGCAGAAATGAAATCTTATTACAAGCCGCTTATGTTGAGTACTCTTATGGCGCTAGCTTGGATCAGTAGTGTGCAGGCAGCCTTACCCATCGAGCAGTTAGATTCTTTCCATGGGGCCAAGGGGTATTTGGTGCAGACCAAAACTTTGCCGATGCTGGATATTGAAATCAGTATCGATGCTGGAAGTCGGTATGACCCAAGCACAAAAAGTGGTTTAGCTAGTCTGACTGGGGCCTTATTGAACAAGGGTATTCGATCATCAAAGGGTGCTCTAACAGAAGATCAGATTGCTGATCAAGTCGCCGATCTTGGTGCAGATCTCAGCGTGGGGGTGACAGGTGAGCGGGCTTTGATTCGGATTCGTTGCTTGAGTAGATCTGATATTCGGGATCGTGCAGTAGGGCTCGCGAGACAAATTTTAAGTAATCCAAGTTATGAGCCCGCAGTCCTCAATCGCGAGAAGCAGAGAATCAGTGCGGGCTTGCTAGAGGCAGAAACCAAACCCGATTTTGTTTTGGACCGACGCTTCAGAAAAGCGGTTTACGGAGATTACCCCTTAGGCAATGCCATGACAGTCAAAAGTATTGCGGCCTTGACTGCATCTGAATTGAAGCAATTTCACCAGCAGTTTTATCGAAGTGATCGCGTGATTGTGAGTATGGTTGGCGATATCAGCAGGGCTGAGGCTCAGGAAATGATGCAAACCCTTGTCAAAGATTTGCCTGCGACAGGATCGGCAATCCCTCCACTTCCAGAATTATTCCGCTCACCAATTGAAAGCACTGCAGACCGTGAGATACAAATTCCGTTTGATTCCCAGCAAGCCCATATCGCTATGGGTATGACGGCAATCGCGCGAAATAATCCTGACTACTTTCCCTTGATGGTAGGGAACTATGCTTTGGGCGGTGGTGGATTTGTTTCCCGCTTGATGAATGAAGTTCGTGAGAAGCGCGGTCTTGCTTATAGCGTCTTTAGTTATTTTGCACCCGGCCAAGATAATGGTATTTTTCAGGCTGGCTTACAAACAAAAAACGATCAAGCCAGCATGGCTCTCGATGTGATGACAGAAACCATTGCGCAATTTATTGCAAAGGGTCCGACACTGTCTGAACTTGATGCTGCTAAAGCGAATTTAGTCAATGGATTTCCTTTGCGGATTGATAACAATCGTAAATTACTCGATAACGTGTCATCGATTGCTTGGAATGGCTTACCCCTAAATACCTTAGATACTTGGACCGAGCAAGTAAATGCCGTAACGAGGGATCAAATTGAAACTGCATTCCAAAAATATCTCGCAATGGATCGAATGAAAATTGTTGTTTTAGGCGCTAAGCAATAACGATGTCCAAAAGTGCGCCTAAGCAGTCAGCCGAATTGCCGAAGAGAATTCGTATTATTGGCGGAGTTTGGCGGAGTCGTTTGCTTGACGTGATTGATTTACCAGATCTCAGGCCTACGACCGATCGTATTCGAGAGACACTCTTTAATTGGCTGGGGCAAGATCTTTCTGGCTTACGATGTTTGGATGTCTTCGCAGGTACTGGTGTATTAGGATTTGAGGCCGCTTCTCGTGGCGCGGCAAGTGTCCAGTTGTTGGAGAAAAATAAAAAAGCCTATTTGGCACTGACAAGCAACTTGACTGCTCTCCAATCTTCACCTGTAGCCGGAGTAGTTCAGATTGACCAGCAAGATGGCCTAGAGTTTTTAAAACGTCAGGCCGATCAATCCTTTGATCTGATCTTTATTGACCCACCCTTTCAAGATGAGGGCCTACTCAACCAGGCCCTAAGCGAGTCCTCCCGAGTCTGTAGCCCAAGCTCTGGAGGCTGTATTTATGTTGAATTTCCAGCAAGTCGATCCCTTGAGGAAATCAAAAACCTATTGCCGGCTTGGGATTGTGGAAAGTACTTAGAGGCTGGACAGGTAAAAGCCTGTCTATTTATTGGCAGAAGCGACTAAACTCTTCATAGATAGATTTAGCCTTAGGAGAGTAAATGACTGTCGCTGTATATCCAGGAACCTTTGACCCCTTCACTCGCGGTCATGAAGATTTGGTAAGACGTGCCTCAAGTATTTTTTCAGAAGTGATTGTGGGCGTTGCCGATAGTCGGAGCAAGCATCCCTTTTTCAATCTGGATGAGCGCATTGAGATCGCCAAAGAGGTGTTGGGCCATTACACCAATGTCAAAATTGTGGGCTTTACTGGTTTGCTAAAAGATTTTGCGCGCGAGCATCATGCCCGGGTCATCGTGCGCGGCCTTCGGGCGGTCTCTGACTTTGAGTATGAATTTCAGATGGCAGGCATGAATCGCTATTTACTGCCTGATGTTGAAACCCTCTTCTTAACCCCATCAGATCAATATCAATTTATCTCAGGGACTTTCGTACGAGAAATTGCCTTGATGGGTGGTGATGTCAGCAAGTTTGTCTTTCCGTCAGTTGAAAAATGGCTGATACAAAAAACAGCAGCAAATAAATTGAAATAGCCAAAGGCAATCTGAATCATGGCTTTAATGATTACAGACGAGTGCATCAATTGCGATGTCTGCGAACCTGAATGTCCTAACGATGCTATTTATATGGGCATTGAGATTTATGAAATCAACCCCAATAAATGCACCGAATGTGTGGGGCATTTTGATGCGCCTCAGTGTCGACAAGTATGTCCCGTTGACTGTATCCCGCTGCATCCGGACCATGTGGAGTCACGGGAGCAGCTGCTAGTGAAATACCATAAATTGACTGCACTCAAAACAGACGCAGCTTAGTCTTTAGAGTGGAGATTCAACATTGCCGCTTGGGGATCGCCTCTCAGCAAGAGTGGCAAACAATCTAAACCGTTCTGAATGCTCTCCTCAATTAACTTTTGCTCAGCCAGCAAAGGCTTTCTTAAAACATAATCTGCTACATCCATAGCCCGACCATCACCAGCAAGATCACGAGGATGGCCAATGCCTAGGCGGAGTCTCCAGTACTGAGGGGTGCCCAGATGGGCTTGAATATCCTTGAGGCCATTGTGACCCCCAGTTCCACCGCCCAGCTTGAGTCGTGCACTCCCGGGTTTGAGATCTAACTCATCTTGCACTACCAAGAGATCTTCAGGTTTAATCTTGTGAAAGCGACACAAAGCACCTACTGCTTGCCCACTGAGGTTCATGTAGGTATCGGGCTTGAGTAGCCAAAGATCTTCTGATTCCCACTTCGCTTTTGCAGCCTTACCCAGAAACCGTTTTTCAGTTTCGAAGCGCACTCCCAATTGTTTTGCTAAAGCATCAACAAACCAAAAGCCCGCATTGTGGCGATCATGTTCATGTTCATTGCCTGGGTTACCTAAGCCAACAATTAATTTAGTCATAGTGTGAGCATAAAAGTATTTGTACAAAAAAGAAAACCCGCGTGCAAGCGGGTCTTCTGTAATACAAAGATAGGTTGCTTAAAGGGATTAAGCCTTATCCTTTTCCTTAGAGGCATCCGCAGGAGCAGCGGCCGCAGGAGCAGCGGCCGCTGGAGCAGCAGGAGTCTCTTCGGTATCTGCGGCTTTAACCGTTGGGACGCGAGCATTAACCAAAACAGGATTTTCTTGCTCAACATGCAATACCAAGGAAACACCTTTAGGCAAAGTGAGATCCTTGGCGTGAATTGCATGACCAACTTCAATATTAGCCAAGTTCACTTCAATGAATTCAGGCAAATCTGCAGGCAAGCAAGAGATTTCCAACTCGTTGGCAATGTGGCTAATAATCGCACCTTGCAATTTCACAGCTGCAGATTCATCAGCATGGGTGAAGTGCAATGGAATGCGCATATGAACCTTTTCACTTGCAGAAACACGCTGAAAGTCAATATGCAAAACCAGCGGTTTAAATGGATGCATCTGGTAATCACGTAGCAAGACTTTTTGTGCCTTGCCATCAATCTCGAGATCGAGAATGGATGAGTGAAAAGCTTCCTTGCGGAGAGCGTGGAAAAGGGCATTGTGATCCAGCTCAATAGCTACTGCTGGATCTTTGCTGCCATAAATGATTCCCGGAGTTTTACCGGAGTTGCGCAGGCGGCGGCTCGCACCCGTTCCCTGTACGCTTCTTTCAAAAGCGACTACTTTCATATTTGAACTCCCAAATTAAGGTTAATTTCCGTTCGCGACCAAACAGAAAAGCCTTCGATTATAGCGTGGGAATAGGGGTTTTGAATCCGAAAGGACCAAAAAATCTGAAAAAGGGGCTCCAAACCCCTTTTTTGGGATTATTCAGCAAATAGGGACATCACTGAATCGCCTTTGCTGATTCGAGACAGGGTCTCAGCAAGGATGGGCGCTACGCTTAATGGGCGTATTTTGCTCACTTTTAGGGCTTCCGCACTCAGTGGGATGGTATCCGTCACGACGAGCTCATCAAGCTCAGAGGCGGCGATTCTGGCTACAGCACCACCTGAAAGTACGGCATGGGTACAGTACGCTGTTACACCCTTAGCGCCTCGATCTTTAAGTGCCTCAGCAGCCTTGCATAAAGTACCGCCGGTATCAATGATGTCATCCATGATGACGCAATGGCGACCTTCTACTTCACCAATTAAATGCATCACTTCAGATACATTGGCCTTGGGGCGGCGTTTATCAATAATTGCTAAATCTGTGCCTAATTGTTTGGCCATCGCGCGGGCGCGAACCACGCCGCCAATATCAGGGGAGACGATGATTAACTCTTTTTGAGTCTTTTGGGCCTGCAAGTCAGCAAGCAAAACGGGGGAGGCGTAAATATTGTCAACGGGAATATCAAAGAAACCTTGGATCTGATCAGCATGGAGGTCCATGGTTAAGACGCGTTCAATTCCGGCAACGGACTGCAACATATTGGCAACGATACGAGCGGAAATGGCTACCCGTGCAGAGCGGGGCCGACGATCCTGTCTGGCATAACCGAAGTAAGGGATCACTGCGGTTATACGACCGGCAGATGCTCGCTTTAGAGCATCAATCATGATCATGAGCTCCATCAAATTGTCGTTGGTAGGGGCGCAAGTTGACTGGATTACAACAACGTTTTTACCCCGGACATTCTCTTGAATTTCTACCTGAATTTCACCATCTGAAAATCGTCCAACAAAGGCTTTGCCCATCTGTAGGTTGAGCTCTTTGGCAACCGCATGCGCCAAGGTGGGATTCGCATTGCCGGTAAAAAGGGTCAGATGGTCAGCATTCATATGGGCGTATATGGGCTTTACAGTTAAGGGTTGAAGAATCTATCAGATATCTTTTAAGTATTTCTACAGAATTTGGCAGGGGAAGAAGGATTCGAACCTTCGCATGCTGGAATCAAAATCCAGTGCCTTAACCAGCTTGGCGATTCCCCTACAGCTACTCCAAAGAAATCAAATTGTAAGCGGGATTTTTATTTAAGCCCTCAACAATTCGACCCACCCATCCTGATGGAAGATTTTGTAGGCGATTTTCTAGATCGGCGGCTTTCTCATCTTGATGTAAGACAGTAAACACGCTGCTTCCAGAGCCAGACATCCGCGGTGCGGAACCTGGCACATTCGCCGCAATCCAAGCCAAAGCTTGCTTCACTTCAGGACATATTCGCATCGCTACGGATTCACAGTCATTGCCAAATTGGCTGCTGCTATAGCCTACTGGCGATGCAAATAAGCCGTCTATTGTAATCGCAGCGTGATTTCTGGTCAATTGAGGATCTTGGAAAATGCCTGCGGTAGCGATACTTTGCCCAGGAAAAATGACCAAGAAGCGCTCAGACTCGAGATGAATGGCCTGGAGTTGTTCGCCAATGCCTTCTACAAAAGCATTTTGGCCAAAGAGAAAAAACGGAACATCTGCTCCCAATTGCAGGCCTAATTTAGATAGCGTGGCGAGATCGAGTTTGAGTTTCCATAGGTGGTTCAAACCGATTAAAACAGTGGCTGCATTCGATGAGCCACCGCCGAGTCCAGCGCCCATCGGAATGCGTTTATCCAGTGTAATTTCCACACCGTGCTTGACTTGATAGGTATCTTTTAGCAGTTGGGCTGCACGAACCACGAGATCTTGTGCGGGGGGGATGTTGGGCAGAGGGTTAACGCGGCGAATCGTATTCTCAGGAATCGATTGCAGTTGAATGGTGTCGCACCAATCAATTAGTTGAAAAACAGATTGCAACAAATGGTAACCATCACTGCGACGACCAATAATGTGTAAGAAGAGATTGAGCTTAGCGGGTGACTGAAGCTCTAAAAAATCACTCATTCGGTTTATCGAATACCAGGCGAATATCAATCGAGCCGATATTGGAGTTGCGACTCAGATTCAATTTTTCTAAGCTATTTGATTTAGACCAGGTGTAGTTTAGGTTCCAGCCATCTTGAATAATTTGACTGACTTGGCCGCTCTTATTGCGCTCAACGCTAGCGCTACTGCCTGGGCGCACTTCCCCTCTAAGCCAATTAGATAGGCCTCTGGCGGGCAGTGGCAGACCTAAAGTGTTTTGCACTAGTGTGTCGGCATCTACTGCGGTAACGGTTTTACCGTTACTTTCTAGACTCGCTTCACCGGGGGTGATGGTAATTTTTGCAATTGATCCGCCAACGGGATTACGAATTTCTAAGATATCTTTCTGAGCATCTTGCGTTAAGGTAAAGCCGCCTGATCCACCTTGATTTTGGGTATCGGTGATGCCTGTAATTTTGACTGAAAATCGACCATCCCATGATCCTTGAGATGACGGTGCACTTAATGACCAATCGGGCTTAAAACGCTTGATGGTTTCTTTCAGGGTCGCATTATTTGCATCCAGCTTTTGTCCTTCAGACCAAATCGTATCGGCCTCAGAATGGCGATTCATGATCCAGAGGACCTCTCCAATATGGGCAGCGATGTCTGCCTCCGGCTTCATATTAAAAGCTTGCTTGAGCTCCTCTAATGCGAGAGCATTTTTTCCTAGTCGAAAATTCACCCAACCCAGGCTATCCAAAATATAAGGATCATCTGGTGACAAATGATGCGCTTTTGAAATGAGCTTATATGCTTCACCGAGTTGTTGGTTCCGGTCAGCCAGTGAATAACCAAGGGCATTGAGCGCATTGGCATCATTGGGATTTTTAACCAGGATCTGTCGCAATGCCCTTTCCATGATTTCGGTGTGCCCGCTGTTTTCGGCAGCCATTGCATAGGTATACAGAATTCCCAGATTCTTTGGGGCTGGTTTTAGGGCGGAGACAATCTCATAAAAGGCATGCAGGGCATCAGACTCATTCGAGGCTTTGCTAATGAGGGTTTGGATCTGAAGTAGGGTATTTTCACGTTCAGCTAAAGATTCTTGATTCAGTAAGGCAATGGTTGGCTGAACTGCTTCTGACCAACGTTGATTCAGAATCAGCAGGGTGACAACGACCTCTTTGGGCTTGGTCTGGGTCGGTGCCAAACCTTGCCAAGCTTGCGCAGCCTGTAGCGCTAGATCTGGAGCCCCCGCATTAATCGCGATCTCCATTGCTCTTTGGGCTAATCTTGGATCTTGATAGCGGCGAGCTAGCTCTAAATAGGTGTTGTAGGCAATACCCCCTTCACCTCGCTGGAGAGCGATTTCTGAGGCCAGAATCTCAAATACCGCCTCCCCATTGCCGGGATTCTCAGATTGGGCAAAGGTATTTAAGCTTAGGCAGCTCATTGCGCCAAATAGCCAGACTAGGCAAATAGAGTGCAAGGCAGATTTATTGAATCGGTTCATAAGCACATTCTAATCCGCGAATCTACAATCGATTCATGCCAGAACTCCCAGAAGTAGAAGTCACCAGACTCGGAATCCAGCCACACCTAGAGGGCCGTAAAGTCACGACAGTCAAAATCATTGACGGTCGTCTGCGTTGGCCCGTTCCAAAACATCTCAGCAAAACTCTCCTTGGGCAAAAACTCCACGCCATTGCGCGCCGGGGAAAATACCTGTTGTTGGAAATGGATGATGGTTACCTCCTGGTTCATCTCGGAATGACCGGGACTTTACGGGTCTTGCCGATCGATGAGGCCTTAAAGCTTCATGATCGGGTAACGATGGATTTTGGACGCTTGAGTTTACGTCTGCATGATCCCAGAAAATTCGGCGCGGTCCTTTGGCATCCTAAAGCTAAGGGACCGATTGAGGAATATCCCTTATTACAAAAACTCGGTGTAGAACCTTTCTCAGAAGCGTTCATGGGAGAGCAGGGCGCACAACTGCTGTTTCAGAAATCCCGTAAGCGCACGATTGCGGTAAAACAATTTTTATTGGCTGGCGAGGCCGTCGTGGGAGTCGGCAATATTTATTGCTCTGAGAGTTTGTTTGAGGCTGGCATTCATCCTGCAAAGCCTGCGGGTAAATTAACGCGACCACAATGCGTTCGTCTCGCGGCCGCAGTGAGATTGATTCTCAAAAAAGCCATTGAAGCTGGTGGGAGTTCACTCAAAGATTTTGTTAATACAGACGGTGATCCAGGCCACTTTATGGTTCAAACCAAAACATATGATCGTAAAGATTTACCTTGTAAGGTTTGCAAAACGCCCATTAAGCAAATTACCCAGGGTCAACGTTCAACGTATTTTTGCCCCCACTGTCAAAAGCGTTAATGGATAGTCTGTAGTGAGCAAATTATTCCTTGACCAATTTGCTGATCGCTTAATTGCTTGGCATCAGCGTGATGGCCGCCACGGCCTTCCCTGGCAAGGTCATCGCGATCCTTATGCAGTTTGGGTTTCTGAAATCATGCTGCAGCAAACTCAAGTGGCTACAGTACTCGAACGTTACCCCCGTTTCATGAAGCGCTTCCCTACGGTTAAAAAACTCGCTGCGGTAAATATCGATGAGGTCTTAGCAGAATGGGCTGGACTAGGTTATTACTCGCGTGCTAGAAATCTTCATGCTTGCGCTAAGCAGGTGGTAGAGGAGTTTGATGGACACTTTCCTAAAGACCCTTTGCTGTTAGAAAGGCTGAAGGGGATCGGTAGGTCGACTGCTGGCGCCATCGCTGCTTTTGCCTTTGAGGAACGTGCCCCCATCTTGGACGCCAATGTGAAGCGAATTTTGGCGCGCTTATTTGCGATAGATAAAGCTTTGCAAGAAAAGGCGGTGACAGACGAGCTCTGGGCATTGGCGAAGCGCTTATTGCCAAAGTCTGCAAAAAGTATGCCAACTTATACCCAGGCCTTGATGGACTTTGGGGCAACGTGGTGTACGGCTCGAAAACCCGTTTGTATTAGCGGACAACAGCGGTGCCCGTTTGAAAAAAACTGCCAGGCTAACTTAAGCGATCAGGTTTTACTGCTACCCAAAAAAATCAGTAAGGCAAAGTCACCAGAATTTATCTGCAATATGGCTCTACTGCGCCATGGTGATTTCGTCTTACTACAGAAGCGTCCCCCAAAAGCAATTTGGGGAGGGCTATGGTCTTTGCCAGAGTCAGAATGGATAGCCCGTCAGCCAGTCAACCTCAAACTACCTCACTCACTCTCTAAGACGAGTTCACTCAATCTGTTGACAACTGTTTTGACGGGGGAGAATGTAAAGGCCCTTTTCAAACAATGCTCCCCCTTGTTGCATAAAGAGGAGATTAGGCATGTGTTCACACATCGTCGCTTGTGGATGCAAATTTGGGAAAGCCATTCACAAGAACGATATTGTTTTGTTGATCCTACTCTTCAGTGGATAGATCTTCGCAAGCTGGGACAATACGGCCTACCTCAGCCAATCAAGCTGCTTTTACAGGGATTGAGTCTAGCTCGCGATGTCGGGACAAAAAGCTAATCTGTAAATCACTTAATGCTTTTTGATTCTGGAAATGCTTGATTAGACGATTTACTAGATAGACGGAGCGGTGTTGCCCGCCCGTGCAACCAATTGCAATCGTCAGATAGCTGCGGCCATCCGCAATATAGTGTGGAAGCCATTTCTCGATAAATTGAATAATGTCTTTTTCCATGCTCACTACTTCCGGAATTTGTTCCAAGAATTCTTTGACTGCTTGATCATGGCCTGTCAATGGTTTCAGGACTTTGTCATAGTGAGGGTTGGGCAAGCACCGAACGTCAAACACAAGATCCGCCTCGCTCGGAACCCCTTTTTTAAAGCCAAATGATTGAAAAACTACATTCAGACCAAGTGATTTATCTTTTACGAGGTCATATATCCATGAGCGCAAAGCATGAGCAGGGATGGTACTAGTATCAATGCAGTGGGCTTGGCTACGCAGTAGTTCTAATAAAGCCCGCTCACGATCAATCGCCTCGATCAAGGTAGCTGACTCGAAAGTTTTACTATTGTCTGATAAGGGGTGCCGCCGACGAGTTTCAGAGAAGCGTTGCACCAAAGAGTCAGTATCCGCGCTAAGGAAGATCACTCTAAGCTCATGATGGCTTCGTAAGTTCTCTAAAATGTTAGGTAGCTCAGAAATGGATTCGCCACGTCGAGCATCAATAGCGACAGCGAGTTGTTTGCTTCCCTCTTTATCAAGATTGGCTACCAAGCTTTCTAATAGCGAAACTGGCAGATTATCAACACAATCAAAACCGGCATCCTCAAAGGCCCTCAGGGCTACTGATTTACCTGAGCCAGAAATTCCGGTGATCAGATTAATTTGCATTAGAGTAAGCGCCCCTGGATTTTGGTGTTGTCGGGCTCAGCATTCATTTGTTGGCGTTGACGTTCAATGAATTCCTTGAGCGTATCAATACCACGTAACTGCAAAATGGTATTGCGGACCGCAGCCTCTACCAATACTGCTAAGTTTCTACCGGCAGCCACCTGAATCTTCACCGTCCGAATCGGAATTCCCAAAACATCAAGATGTTGAGCTTCAAGCGGCAGCCTCTCAAACTCACCATCAGTGCGACGGACAAGTTGGACGATCAGGCGTAATTTGAGCTTCCGGCGAACAGCAGTTTCTCCAAAAATGGTTCGAATATCCAATAAGCCTAGACCTCGTACTTCCAATAAGTCACGGAGGATGACTGGACAGCGACCTTCAATGTAATCAGGGCCAAGACGTGCAAAATCGACAGCATCGTCAGCTACTAAACCGTGGCCACGAGAAATTAACTCCAGTCCTAATTCGCTTTTGCCAAGACCCGATTCACCGGTGAGTAAAACGCCTAAACCCAAAATATCCATGAACACACCATGCATCGTAATTTGTGGTGCGCCAATCTTTGATAAATAGGTCCGTAAATGATCAATAACAGATGCTGCTGAGATGCTGGTAGTAAAAAGCGGGGTTGATGATCGTTGGCAAAAGAGTTGTAGATCAGGATCCGCAGCCTTGCCATCCGCAACAATCACGCAGGGTGGAGTCTTAGAAATTAATGAGGCTATTTGCTCTTGTCGCTGCTGTTGATCAAGCTGGGCGTGATACACCACCTCTTGCTCGCCAAAAATTTGAATTCGACTAGGGTGAATCAGGTTTAAGTGCCCCACCAAGTCCGAGCTTGCCGCAGCGGCCTTTACTGCCTCAGGAGGAAATGTGCGATCCGCCCCCTCAAGCCCACCAATCCAAGAAAGCTTGAGCTCAGCAACATTGTCGTCAAATATTTGCTGAGCAGTAACGCCTTCGAGTAATAGGGGCTGTGTCATTTATTGAGCCCAGCTTTGTATGAGCTCACAGATTTTTTCTGGCTCAGCTTCAGTCGATAGCGTTCTGCGAGCATCAGCATCTGATAAGAGTTGTGCGATTGAAGAGAGGATCTCCAAATGCTCTTGGGTTGCTTTTTCAGGAACCAATAAAAAGATCAAGATTGAAACAGCTTCGCCATCAGGAGCGGCAAAATCGATTGGATTTTTTAGTCTGATAAAGGCGGCAATAGGCTGCTTTAAGCCTTTAACTCGACCATGGGGAATAGCGACACCAGCGCCGAGGGCGGTTGAGCCAAGCGCTTCTCGCGCATTGAGAAACTCCACCACCAAGTCGGCATTGATACCAATTTGATTGGAAAAAAGCTTAGCTGCATCCACAAATACCTCAGCCCTGTTTTGAGCAGGGCTGTCTAGGGTGATGCAGTCGAGGGTAAAAAGATCATTCAGGGCATTCATATCAAATGATTATAGGTGTCCTGAGGGTAAACACTAGTCGAAATGCTTTTCGTGATGGTGATCTTGGATTTTTTCTTTGTGTTTAACGACTTGGCGCTCTAATTTATCAACCACGGCATCCATCGCATGGTAGAGGTCAGAGTGATGGGCTTGAGCAAAGAGTTCTTTCCCTTTGAGGTGAATAGTGATTTCAGCGGTCTGGCGCAAATCTTTTTCTTTGGCTTTATCTACCATCAAAAATGCGGATGCATCGATTACATGATCAAAATGTTTGCGAATTTTGGCAAAACCCGCCTCAAGATGTTCCCGCATTCCTGGTGTAACTTCTACATGACGGCTATTAATCTTTAAATTCATCATCAGCTCCCATTAACAACGCTGCCTACGCATGGCAAGGACCAGGGTGCGTAGCATGCCCCTTGATTTACGGATTTATATCTGTGGATTGGATTTCATGAACCTTTAGCGTATCAGTGATTCCACTGAAAACCAAGAGGGGGTTACGATATTTAATGAAAAAAGATCAAAAAGATCCTGAATTACATCCGGAAATTCTCGCCGAGATAGACTCTGCGGACGGCATCGTTTTCGATAATTTCATCGGGCTTGCCTGCAGCAAGGACGGAGCCCTCGCTAATAATGTAAGCGTGGTCACAAATGCCTAAAGTTTCACGAACGTTGTGATCGGTAATCAGTACTCCAATTTGGCGATCACGCAAGAAGCGAACAATTCGTTGAATTTCGCCAACAGCAATTGGGTCTACACCAGCAAAGGGTTCGTCGAGCAAAATGAATTTGGGTTGCGATGCTAGTGCACGCGCAATCTCTACACGTCGTCTCTCGCCGCCCGATAATGAAAGCGCAGGATTATCACGCAAGTGACTAATTTGGAGTTCCCCCAACAGCTCATCAAGTCGATCTCGAATTTCAGCCTTACTGAGCGGAACACCACCTTGCGCTTGCAGCTCTAGAACCGCTTGAATGTTTTCTGCCACATTCAATTTCCTGAACACCGAAGCCTCTTGAGGCAAATAGGAGAGTCCCATGCGGGCGCGTTCGTGAATCGGCAAATGGGTAATATCTGTGCCATCTAAAATGATTCTGCCATCATCAAGCGGGACTAGGCCAACAATCATATAAAAGGAGGTAGTTTTACCGGCTCCGTTCGGACCAAGTAAGCCCACGACCTCTCCACACTTCACCTCTAAAGAGACATCCCTGACGACTGTGCGTGACCCATAGTGTTTTTGCAAATGATGTGCACTAAGCGTTGCAGCGGATCTTGAATTTGAATCTACAGTCATTTTTCTAAAGTAGCTTTTTGTCTGGGTGAAAGTATTGCTCTTGCTAGGGGCAAATCACTCTCTTTGGCATTGGGTGGTGGAAATACCCGATAGTACTGCTTAACGTCATCGTACTCAATTTTCCAGCCACGCAGTTGATCCAGCATCTGCATATTCAGCAGCCGCTTCATACTGGCGTCACCGGTAATAGTCAATATTTCAGTTTTGGCATCGTAGACGACATCCTTGCCATTAGCTTGGATGAATTCGTTCGCAGGGCCCTCGCGTCGCTGCCTGAAGCTTGCACTACTGTCTTCATCGCTTTGCATCGTAACAAACTCATAACCCTCTGGGTCGACCTTAATGTTGCCCTGTTCGCCCGTAACGAGAATGCTCCCTTTGATTAACAGAATATTGCCATTGAGCTCATAAGCTTGCTGCACATCATTCACAGAAACTTTATCGGCTTCTAGTATCAGCGGTTTCTTCTGATCAGCTTTTTCTGCATGAGCTGCGCCAAACAAAACAACGAGCAGGCTAATTAGGCATAGGCGGCGATGGGTCTGTAAAAGTGGCTTCATTGGTTCTTTTCTTGGGCGCGTTCAATGCGCCCTTTCACTTGCCCAAGGAGTGTCATGCTTTGCTCAACGTTATTAAACTTTCCACCTTCAGTGGAATGCATCACGGAGATACCCTGCTCAAGGGTAATGGGGCGGTCCGTCTCAATGATGTCATCATTGATCAGTACTTTGAAGTAGGAAGACTGGGCTAACATACGAAAGCTTGCGGGAGTAGTCGATGTAGCTGCCTGAGCAGGTTTAAAAATCTCTGCGTTATCAATTAAATCTAGAATCGTTAAATCGCCATCGAGATGACCTGTATCTGATTTAACGGTAACAGGGGTTTTATCGGCTTGGAATAAACGCATCCGTGGGGTATCGATATCGATCGATGCATCATCATCGTAGTGCGTTACCTTTTTGCCCAATACCCGATATTTTGTTTGACCTAGCTCATTGAGAGCGGACAGTGCCCCATTGTGAATCGTATAGTCTGGCTCATGCAGGCGCACTCTGGCGAGGGCCGGGCCTTCAGGAGGGCTAGTTTTTTTAACCAGCCAAAAAGTCATGAGAACGAATAATCCCATGATGATCAAAGGGAGAAGACGTAAAAAAAGTCGCCATGCGCCAAGCTTAATTTGTTCTGAATTGAGTTCCATTGCTTAACTCAGCGCCTGTCGCAGCAATTCCTCATATCGATTTTGTGCTTTGAGGATCAGGTCAGCAACCTCACGTACAGCACCATTGCCACCTTGCATGGAGCAAATATAGTGCGCGATATCTTTTACAGCTTGGTGTCCCTGGGCGGGAGAAACTTTGAATCCTGCTTTTGCCATCATGGCGAGATCGGGCCAGTCATCTCCCATAACAGCGCAGTCTTCATGACGAAGGTTGATTTTCTTGAGTACTTCATTGAGCGCCTGAGCTTTGTTATTAACGCCCATGTGTACATGGGTGATGCCTAATTCTTCGCAGCGCGCCAAGACCATCTTGGAGCTCCGCCCAGTGATGACGGCGGTGGGTATGCCGCATTGAGATAATTGCTTAATGCCTAAGCCATCTTGAATATCAAAGGCTTTAAGAGATTCTTTGCCATCAGCCCCAATCCAGACCTGGCCATTGGTCATAACCCCATCGACATCTAAAACAAGTAGCTTTACTTTGCTGGCGCGATCCCAGGCTTGTGGGAACTGACTCAGTGGATTGGTGTTGTGGGTTCCGAACGCAGTTGGCATGAATTAAATGACCTTAGCTGCAAACAAATCGTGCAAGTTGAGGGCGCCAAGCAAAGTACCATTGGCATCGCTAACGACCAAATGATTGATGCGATGTTTCTCCATCATTTCAATTGCTTCCTCAGCCAATAACTCTGGTGGAATGGTGCGTGGCGCACTCGTAGTTGCATCCTTAAGCGTAATGCTCGCGAGATCTACATTCTTTTCGAGGAGACGTCGTAAATCACCATCAGTCAGTATGCCCATGACTTTTTGATTTGCATCTAGCGTGACCACCATGCCCATGCGTTTGGCAGTCATTTCAAGTAAAGCCGCTTTAAACGAAGCATCAATCTGAATTTTCGGAGTGTCTTCTAGACTACGCATCACTTCACTGACGTGTGTCAGAAGTTTGCGACCTAATCTACCGCCTGGGTGGGAGCGTAAAAAATCTTCTGCCTGAAACCCTCGCGCATCTAGGAGTGCAACGGCAAGCGCATCACCCATGGCCAGTGCTGCGGTAGTACTGGAAGTAGGGGCAAGATTTAAAGGACAGGCCTCTTTCTCCACGCTGGTGTCCAAGTGAGCATCGGCAAGTTTGGCTAAAGCAGAATGAGGTGCGCCAGTAAGCGCAATGAGTTTTGCGCCAGTCCGTTTGACAATAGGAACAATGGTTAAGAGCTCTTCAGTCTCACCAGAATTTGAAAGCGCAACAAAGACATCATCCCGGGTGACCATTCCTAGGTCGCCATGACTCGCTTCAGCAGGGTGAACAAAAAAGGCTGGGGAACCAGTGGATGCAAATGTGGCGGCAATTTTGCGGGCAATATGGCCGGATTTTCCGATCCCCGACACGACGATGCGACCTTTGCAGGCATGTAACAGCTCAACAGCGTGAACTAGAGCGTCTGCATTGGCGCCTTCCAGTCGGTCACGCATATTCTGAAGCGCAGCAGCCTCAATAGTGAGGGTGTCACGCGCGAGCTTTAGGGTTCTTTCACGAGTCTTAGCTATCATGGGGTGAGTATATGCCGTCAGTTCTTCAATTAACTCTCATCTTGTTGGCCTTTGGGGTGGCCGGGGTTCTTATTTTCCGCTATTTTGGCCTACCCCCTATTTTGGGCTATTTGGCGATAGGGGTGCTGATTGGTCCCAATGCCCTGGCCTTAGCGAACGACTCGGCCACAGTCAAGTATCTAGCCGAGTTTGGGGTGGTTTTCTTAATGTTTTCGCTTGGTCTAGAGTTCAACCTCCACCGGCTGCGCTCGATGCGCAGAATCGTATTTGGTTTAGGGGCAAGTCAGGTCATTTTGACCATGCTTTTGGCGGTACCAGCGAGTCTCCTGATGAACTGGATTTATCCTATTTCTTGGCAGGCAGCGATTGCGCTTGGAGGTGCCTTAGCGATGTCCTCGACCGCAATTGTGACAAAGCTCATTGCGGATCGATCTGAACTCGAGACTCAGCATGGGCGAAACGTCATTGGTATCTTATTGTTTCAAGATTTAGCAGTGGTCTTCCTGCTGATTTTGTTACCTTCCTTAGGTAAAAATCCCAAAGATCTGATTTTTGCCCTCTCGACTGCCGGCATCAAGATTGCAATTGCCTTATTCCTCATTTTTTATATTGGCCAAACCATCATGAGCCGTTGGTTCAGATTGGTAGTCAAGTTGAGATCGCAAGAGCTGTTCATGTTGAACCTCTTACTGATTGTGTTGGGAATGGCAGCGTTAACTGAGCATTTTGGTTTGTCATTGGCGCTCGGCGCATTTCTTGCAGGAATGTTGATTTCAGAAACACCGTTTCGTCATCAGGTGGAAGAAGATATCAAGCCTTTCCGCGATGTGCTCCTCGGACTATTTTTTATTACGATCGGCATGCTGCTTGATTTCAAAGTCATTCAAGCGCAATGGGTCTTGGTCTTGGCATTGCTTGTTGGACCCTTAGTATTTAAGTTCGGGTTGATTGCTTTGCTCTCCCGCGCTTTTGGTTCGAGCCCTGGCATCTCAATACGTACCGGATTATGTCTGGCGCAAGCCGGTGAGTTTGGTTTTGTGTTGCTGAATCAAATTGATGGTCTTGACTTGATCGATCCTGCCTTAAGTCAGGCGGTATTGGCTGCCATGCTGCTCTCAATGTTTGGCGCTCCCTTCTTAATTCAATATAGTGACCGCATCGCAATGCGTTTCTCAAGCAATGAGTGGCTCTTGCAATCCTTGGCCTTAACTCAGCTTGCAGCAAAGAGCGTCCGCACCACGAATCACGTATTGATTTGTGGTTTTGGTCGATCGGGACAAAGCTTGGCAAGGATGCTGGATCAGCAAAAGATTCCGTATCTTGCTTTGGATATGGATCCTGATCGAGTGAAGGAGGCTGCCGTTGCCGGAGATAACGTAGTTTATGGTGATGCCAGTCGAGAAAATTACCTGACTGCCGCCGGCTTATCAAAAGCAAAAGCAGTAGTGATTACTTATGCTGATACCCCAGCGACCCTCAAGGTGTTGCACCAGGTCGAGCGCTTGCGCCCTGGCATGATTGTTTTAGTACGCACTAAAGATGACGCCGATTTAGGTAAGTTACAAGCTGCTGGCGCTACTGAAGTAGTTCCCGAACTCATCGAAGGCAGCTTGATGATGGCATCCCATGTCTTGTTAATGATGGGCATTCCATTGCGTAAAGTGGTGCGGCAAATCACAAGCGCCCGTGAAGCTCGCTACAGTTTGTTGAGAGGGTATTTCAGGGGCTCCGTAGAAACCGAATCAGAGCCTAATGAATCTTGGCGCTTGCAATCGATCACTCTGTTGCCAGAGTCAGCCAGCGTAGGCAAGACCTTGGAGGAGCTTCATCTTGAAAATGAAGGTGTAAGCGTACAGGCGGTAAGACGTAAGATGGGCGGCATGGATTACATCAAACTCGAATTAAGCCCAGAGCTCCGCTTACAAGCCAATGACGTCTTGGTGCTCTCAGGAAACCCAGAGGCAACGGATTTAGCCCAAGCTAAATTAATTTAGCAAACTGCAGTTTCGAAATCTGGCTATTTCTTTTTAGCTGGAGGATTTTTACGCTTCAGTAGTGGTGCTAAGTAGTGGCCAGTGAAACTAGCACTATTTTTGGCAACATCTTCAGGACTTCCGGTCGCAATAATTTGTCCACCACCTGCGCCACCCTTAGGCCCAAGGTCAATCAGCCAATCCGCCGTTTTAATGACGTCTAGATTATGTTCAATGATCACAATCGTATTGCCTTGTTTCTTGAGCGTCTGAATGACTGTTAACAAAAGTTGAATGTCGTGAAAATGTAGACCTGTAGTTGGCTCATCCAAAATATAGAGTGTTCTACCCGTATCGCGTTTCGATAACTCTAAAGAGAGTTTTACACGTTGGGCTTCACCACCAGACAAGGTGGTAGCGCTTTGACCTAACTTGACGTAACCCAAGCCGACATCGAGTAAGGTTTTGAGCTTACGCTTAACAACCGGCACAGCTTCAAAAAACTCATGCGCTTGCTCAATGGTCATTGAGAGCACTTCATGAATATTTTTTCCTTTATAGCGAATATCCAAGGTTTCACGGTTGTAACGTTTGCCATGACAAACATCGCAAGGGACATAGACATCAGGTAAGAAGTGCATCTCTACTTTTAATACGCCATCACCCTCGCAGGCATCACAGCGTCCGCCTTTGACGTTGAAAGAGAAGCGACCGGCTTCGTAGCCACGTTCACGCGCTGAGGGTACGCCAGCAAAGAGTTCACGAATCGGCGTAAAGAGGCCCGTATAGGTTGCAGGATTCGAGCGCGGTGTTCTACCAATCGGGGATTGATCCACGCTAATGACTTTATCGAAGTGCTCAAGTCCTTTAATCGAATCGTGCGCAGCAGGTTCAGCTGTAGAGCCATACAAGTGTTGTGCGACTGCATGATGCAGAGTGTCATTAATGAGGGTCGATTTACCCGACCCTGATACACCAGTAACACAAGTCAGCAAACCTACCGGAATCTTCGCATGAACAGACTGCAAATTATTACCCCGGGCACCGAGGATTTCTAAGTAGCGATCATCGGGCTGAATTCGTTTTTCTGGAACCGCAATGGCTTCTCGTCCGGAGAGATAGGCCCCAGTGAGTGATTTAGGGTCTGCCTCAACTTGAGCAGGTGTGCCTTGTGAAACGATTTCACCACCATGGACTCCAGCGCCTGGTCCGATATCAATGACGTAATCAGAAGCACGAATCATGTCTTCATCATGCTCAACAACCAGCACGCTATTACCCAAGTCTCGTAAGTGTTTGAGGGTGCCAATTAAGCGATCATTATCACGTTGATGTAAGCCGATAGAAGGTTCGTCTAGGACATACATCACACCCGTGAGGCCGGAGCCAATCTGTGATGCGAGTCGAATGCGTTGCGCCTCTCCACCGGAGAGGGTATCTGCGCTGCGCTCTAAAGAAAGATAATCTAAACCGACATCATTTAAGAAGCGTAGACGTGAACCGATTTCTTTAACAATCTTGTCAGCGATTTCTCTTTTGGCACCTTTTAAGGTGAGTTCTTCAAAATATTCTTTAGCTTCTTTTAAAGGTAGTGCGCTGATTTCATAAATCGCGCGCGATTGTTTGCCGTCACCGACCTTAACAAAGCGTGCCTCTTTACGTAAGCGACTTCCACTGCAATCGGGGCAGGAGCGCATATTTTGATAGCGTGCGAGCTCTTCTCGAACTGCCATCGAGTCGGTTTCTCGATAGCGTCTTTCAAAGTTCGCTACGATCCCCTCGAAAGCGTGTTCCCGAATACTGGGTTTGCCACGCTCATTGATGTACTCAAATGGAATCTTGTCTTCCCCTGAGCCCATGAGAATGAGGTCTTGGGCTTTCTTGCTCAATTTATCAAAGGGCTTTTCAAGATCAAAGCCACCATGTTTAGCAAGTGTCTGTAATAGTTTGAAATAGAACTGATTACGCCGATCCCAGCCTTTGATTGCACCAGAAGCTAAAGATGATTCTGGGTGGGCAACAATTCGCTTTGGATCAAAGAAGGAGATATGACCCAGACCATCACACGAAGGGCAGGCACCCATCGGATTGTTAAACGAAAAGAGGCGCGGCTCAAGCTCTTGAAGAGAATAAGAACAAATCGGGCAAGCAAACTTGCTTGAGAAGATCATCTCTTTGCCAGTGTCCATATTGACAACCATGGCCTTGCCTTCTGCTAAGCGGAGGGCAGTCTCAAAAGATTCCGCTACACGTTGCTGGATGTCAGGCCGCACTTTGATGCGATCAACTACCACCTCGATGGAGTGCTTATCGTTTTTCTTGAGTGAAGGTAGTTGGTCTACTTCAAAGATTTCGGCTTTAGCAGTATTAGTCGTGCCACCACCAGAGCGAACTCTAAAGCGCACAAAACCTTGAGCTTGCAGATCTTGGAATAAGTCAACAAATTCGCCTTTACGCTCACTAACCACAGGAGCCAAGATCATTAACTTCGTATCTTCAGGCATCGACAAGACGGTATCTACCATTTGCGAAACACTCTGTGCTTCTAAAGCCAAATTATGTTCTGGGCAATGGGGTGTGCCTGCTCTAGCAAATAGCAAGCGTAAGTAATCATGAATTTCTGTAACGGTGCCCACTGTAGAGCGGGGGTTATGGCTAGTCGCTTTTTGTTCAATCGAAATTGCTGGAGAAAGACCTTCAATCACATCGACGTCAGGCTTTTCCATTAACTGTAAAAATTGACGGGCATATGCCGAAAGAGACTCAACATAGCGTCGTTGACCTTCGGCATATAGGGTGTCAAAGGCGAGGGAGCTTTTGCCAGAACCAGATAGGCCGGTCAGGACCACCAGTTTTTCTCTGGGAATATCCAGATTGATATTTTTAAGGTTGTGCGTGCGTGCGCCGCGGATTTTAATTTCGTTATTCATGATTTTTTTGGGTAACTTGTTAATATAGCCTTTTCTTATGAATCCTTCTGAACTTCGCTCCACTCTGGCCTTGGCAGGCATCTTTGGCCTTCGAATGCTAGGTCTATTCCTGCTTTTGCCAGTTTTTAGCGTCTATGCTCATGGGCTTCCTGGCGGTGAGCGGGCACTTTGGGTTGGTCTAGCCCTGGGAATCTTCAATATTGTTCAGGCTTGTCTCTACATTCCTTTGGGGCGCCTCTCCGACCGTATTGGTCGTAAGCCTGTGGTTTTCTGGGGCTTATCTTTATTTATTGCTGGTGCTTTGATCTGTTCTGCAAGGGATGATCTGCTCTGGATCGCCATTGGTCGGGGCGTGATGGGGGCGGGGGCGATTTCAGCTGCAATCTCGGCCTGGGTCGCGGATTTAACTCGTGAGCAAGTCCGCACCCGCGCTATGGCTCTAGTTGGCGGGAGTATTGCCTTGTCCTTTGCCCTTTCTTTAGTCATTGCAGCCCCCCTTTATCGTCTCATTACGATGCGCGGAATTTTTATTGTCTTGGCCGGCTTGGGTGTCATGGCGATGCTGGTCACCCACTTTGTCTTGCCGAACTCGAAACCTGAACCCCAGGCGCAGTCTGCCTCTTTACGGGAGGTTTTTTTTCGTCCAGAGCTCATGCGTTTAAATGCGGGGGTTTTTGTTCTGCACGCTACCCAAGTCGCAATGTTCTTGGTGGTGCCCCGTCTACTGGTTCAGGCTGGCTTGCCACTCTCCTCGCATTGGGAAATTTATTTACCAGTAGTACTACTTTCTTTTGTCATCATGGCACCCATTTTAATTTTGGGAGAAAAGAAACATCGCTTGCGGACTGTATTGATAGTAGCTATTGTTTTACTAGTCATTGCTGAAAGTATTTTTACGAGTGCAACTTCAATTTCAGTCATTGCTACTGCGCTCGTGATTTACTTTGTAGGCTTTAATTTATTAGAGGCATTGCAACCTTCGCTGGTTTCTCGTTTTGCTAAAGAATCAAAGGGAACAGCCCTAGGGGTTTACAACACCACCCAATCGATTGGCTTATTTAGTGGAGCCGTACTAGGGGGCTATTTAATGGATAGCCTTGGTACTTTCTCAGTCTTTGCGGCGGGCGCTGGCCTATTAATTTGCTGGCTTATAATTGCTTGGTCAATGCAGGAATTGCCCGCCAGATCAGCTGATAAGGCATAAGCTGCAGAGATAGCACCTAAGCTTCATCATTTTTTAACAGCGGTATTTTTCTTCGGGAGACAACATGGCTTCGGTAAATAAAGTCATCATCGTGGGTAATGTAGGACGTGACCCAGAAACGCGTTATATGCCTAGTGGCGACGCGGTAACCAATATCTCAGTAGCGACTTCAGACCGTTACAAAGACAAACAAACTGGTGAAATGAAAGAGACCACAGAATGGCATCGCGTTGCATTCTTTGGCAAGCTTGCAGAAATCGCTGGTCAGTATTTGAAAAAAGGTTCACAAGTGTACGTAGAGGGTCGCTTACGCACTCGCAAGTGGACTGATGCGAGTGGTCAAGAGAAATACTCTACAGAGATTGTTTCTGAAACCATGCAAATGTTGGGTGGTAAGCCAGTAGGCGGTAGCGAAGGTGGCGAGAGCTACAGTCGTTCAAAGTCTGTTGAGTCTTCTGCACCGGCGGCATCTTCCAATGCCGCCTCTTTAGGCGCAATGGACGACGATATTCCGTTCTAAATGAATTACTGTCTGGCGTGGCGAGTGTTGTCAGGCCAGACAGCGTTGTGATCGGTGCGGAAGGGGTTAATGTCTAGGCCACCTCTTCGTGTGTAGCGAGCATAGACAGATAATTTCTCTGGCTTACACTGCTGCTTGATGTCACAAAAAATCGTTTCTACACAATGCTCATGAAATTCCCCGAGCTGTCTAAAGCCAATTAAGTAGCGCAGCAAGCCTTCTTCCAAAATGGGTCTACCCTGATACCGAATTTGGATGCTTGCCCAATCGGGCTGGCCTGTAACGGGGCAGTTGGATTTGAGTAAATGGGAGACTAAACACTGCTCAACCGGACTAAAGGATTCATTAACACTTAATAAGCTGGGATCGGCACTCGCTCCAGGGTCTACCTCGATATCTAGCCGATCTAATAAGACCCCACCCATTTCTTGCATGCCTTTTTTGGCAATCGCTTCAGTTGGGTTGATGCGAGTGATGACTTTACTTCCAGCTACTGCTGATAGGTCTGTGATTAAGCGTTCACGTACGGCATCTTCATTTTCGAAGTGTGCGCTATTAAGACTGTTGAGGTAGAGCTTGAAAGATTTCGACTCAATCATATTGGGTGAGTCTGCAGGAATCTGGAACTCAGCCAAAGCGATTTGAGGTTTGCCTTTGGGATTGAGCCAACTGAGTTCAAAGGCATTCCAAATATCGACCCCCATAAAAGGAAGTGGAGCATTTTCTTGGATGCTGAGTTTTGCGCGATTGACCGAGCGTTGAATCGGAAAAAGTAAACTTGGATCGTATTGATTTGGATAGGGCGTGCTCTTGCCGAGTTGTAATGAATTCATTTGATTAATCTTTCGGCCGATTAGAGACGCCAGATACAACATGCCCTGTGGGCGCAACCGAAGCGGCTGATTGGCAGTGACCTGTTTGGTCGTCAAAAAAGAAATCAGGCTCAAACTCTCGGAGAAATTCACTCTTCGTTAAGCCGCCCAAAAACATTGCTTCATCAACATCAATACCCCAGGCCATCAGCGTACGAATCGCACGTTCATGGGCGGGTGCAGAGCGTGCAGTAACTAATGCAGTGCGAATCCGCATGCCTTTTTCGCTGGTAGAGCGCTGAAGGCGATGCAATGCTTCAAGCAAGGGTTTGAAGGGGCCAGGAGGTAGTGGGATATCTGCTTTCTTACTTTCATGGTCGACAAACGCTTCGAGGCCTTTATTCTGAAAGACTTGCTCGGCTTCATCAGAAAAGAGCACTGCATCACCGTCAAAGGCGATACGAATTTCGTTGGGATGGGATTCCGCTGTTTTGCTGGACTCCGGATACACCCGTGCCGCTGGGAAGCCAGCATCAATGGTTGCCCTGACATCATCCTCATTGGCAGACAAGAAAAGATTGGCCTTCAAAGAGCGCAGGTAATGGTAAGGAGGTCTACCTCTGGTAAATACACCGCGCTCAAGATGCAAGCCATGATGCTCTGCAGAGCGGAAGACCCGTAAACCACTGACTGGATCATTACGTGACAGAATGACTACCTCAACTCGTTGCTCACCTTCCTCATTGAAGGCGAGGAGTTTCTTAACTAGCGGGAACGCTACACCAGTCTGTGCAGCCTGGGAAAGTCGATCCAGCTGGAGCTTCATATAGGCGCTGTCATCACTCGACTCAAAGATGCGATTCTCTTCTTCGAAGTCGAAGAGCGCGCGGGATGAAATTGCGACAACCAGTTTTCCGGTAAGTGAGAAAGACATCTTATTTGAGGAAGAGACGATAAGCTGGATTGTTAGTTTCGTTCCAATGTGGATAGCCTAGCTTTGCCACGAATGCTTGGAATTGCTTTTGCTCATTTTTGGGAACTTGAATGCCTACCAAAATGCGTCCATAGTCAGCGCCATGGTTACGGTAGTGGAACAGGCTGATGTTCCAGTTCGGCGCCAAGCTCGTTAAGAATTTCATCAGTGCACCAGGACGCTCTGGAAACTCAAAGCGATAGAGTTGCTCATCCTGAGCGAGCGCAGAGTGACCGCCGACCATGTGCCGCAAGTGAGATTTAGCAAGTTCATCATGGGTTAAATCGATCGTAGCAAACTTCGCCTTGCGGAAATGTTTAGCAATTGCCTCGCTATCCCCGGCCTTTTGTGTACCTATGCCAACAAAAATATGGGCTTGCTTTTGATCTGCGATACGGTAGTTGAACTCAGTCACATTCCGTTTACCGAGTAGCTCACAGAAGCGTTTGAATGAGCCGCGCTCCTCGGGAATTGTGACTGCAAAGACTGCTTCTTTAAACTCACCGACATCAGCACGTTCTGCTACAAAGCGCAGACGGCTAAAGTTCATATTCGCGCCGCAGGCGACTGCCACCATGGTTTTCTTCTTGGTAAGGTGCAGTTCAACATATTTCTTGAGGCCAGCAATCGCTAAGGCTCCAGCAGGTTCCAAAATACTGCGGGTATCGGTAAAGACATCATTGATAGCGGCACAGATTTCATCGGTATCAACCGTAATGATTTCATCAACCACTTTCTTGCAGATGCGAAAGGTTTCTTTGCCGACCAGTTTGACGGCAGTACCATCTGAGAAAAGTCCAACGTCTTTCATTTCGATGCGACGATTCGCCTCAAGTGAGCGCTTCATTGCATCTGAGTCCACTGACTGCACACCGATGACTTTGGTTTTAGGGCTTACGGCTTTGACGTACTCGCCAATACCTGCGATGAGGCCACCACCACCGATAGCAACAAAAATCGCATCAATGGGTTTTTCATATTGCTGAAAAATCTCCATGGCAATCGTGCCTTGACCTGCAATGACATCGGGATCATCAAAGGGGTGAACAAAAGTTAATCCCCGTTTTTTTTCCAAGATTTGAGAGTAGGCGAAAGCATCGCTGTAAGACTCGCCGTGCAGAATGACTTCAACCCAAGAGCCACCGCGGGCTTTGACCGCATCAATTTTGAGGCTGGGGGTGGTGACAGGCATCACAATGACCGCCTTAGTCTTCATTTTGGCTGCAGCCAAAGCTACCCCTTGGGCATGATTTCCGGCTGAAGCTGCGATTACTCCCCGTTTTAATGCTGCGGGGGATAGGTGCGCCATTTTGTTGTAGGCGCCCCGTAATTTGAATGAGAAAACAGGTTGGTTATCTTCTCTTTTAAGCAGAACTTGGTTCCCCAAACGCTTGCTCAATTCGGGGGCTAGCTCAAGTTCGGTCTCCCTGGCTACGTCGTAGACCCGGGCAGCTAATATTTTCTTTAAGTAGTCGGTTGCCATCCAATGAGCGTACCACGGTTGGGTTCTAAGCCCTTAGTTTTGCTGGGGTTTATAGACTTCCTCAACATCTTTTTAGGTTTCCTGCCAATATCGGGGATGCTCAATTAAAATGCTTCTTTAACGAATATCACACCATGAATGCTCCACTAGCATTAAATCAGTTATTTGAAGCCGACGAGGGCTCACCCCGTCTGCGTGAAATTCCTTACAACTACACCTCTTTTTCTGACCGGGAAATTGTCATCCGCATCCTGGGTGAGGAGTCTTGGCAGACCCTCAATGAACTCCGTGGAGTCCGAAAAACAGGCCGTTCCGCACGGATGTTATTTGAGGTTCTGGGTGACATTTGGGTGGTGCAGCGCAATCCCTTCTTGCAAGATGACTTATTAGATAACGCCAATCGTCGCCAAATGCTAACCGATGCTCTTTGGCATCGTCTTGGTGAAGTCAAGAAACGCGCTAGCGGAGAGTCTGCCCCACAAGTACAACTCCTGTTAAATGCCGCCCATCGTGCCGTTGAGAATTTTGAAAATGGTTTTATAGAGGTGGAACGGATTCGTAAACAGGCGCGCAAAGTACTGGGCCGCTTTACCGCTTCCGACAATATTTGCTTTGATGGTGTTTCTCGTGCAGCGCACGTCACCGATGCTACCGATTGGCGTGTTGAGTTTCCGCTGGTAGTATTGAAACCTGACTATGAATCTGAAATTCCAGGCCTTGTCAAAGGATGTATTGAGCTTGGCTTAACCATTATTCCTCGCGGAGGCGGCACTGGTTATACCGGCGGCGCAATTCCGCTGTATGCATTGTCTGCGGTTATCAATACAGAGAAGCTTGAACAGATTGATAGCGTCAAGAGCAAACATTTACCTGGCGTTTCAAAAGAAGTTCCAACGATATTTACTGGCGCTGGCGTAGTGACACGCCGCGTTGCAGATGCAGCAGAACACGCTGGTTTAGTTTTTGCAGTTGACCCCACTTCAGCTGATGCAAGCTGTATCGGCGGCAACATTGCGATGAATGCAGGCGGCAAGAAAGCCGTCCTCTGGGGTACTGCTTTAGATAATTTAGCCAGCTGGCGCATGGTTGATCCAGAAGGTAATTGGCTGGATATAGAACGTTTAGATCACAACCTCGGCAAGATTCATGATGCTCCCCTAGTGCGCTTTCAGTTGACCTGGTCTGATGGTTTGAGTGAGCCAGGGAAACGTATTCTCAAAACTGAAATCATTGAGTCTGAGGGTAAGCGTTTCCGTAAAGAAGGTTTAGGCAAGGATGTGACTGATAAGTTTTTATCAGGATTGCCTGGTGTTCAAAAAGAAGGCTGTGATGGTTTGATCACAAGTGCAACCTGGATTTTGCATCGCATGCCGAAATATATGCGTACCGTATGCTTAGAATTCTTTGGCCAAGCGCGTGAGGCGATCCCAAGTATTGTTGAAATCAAAGCCTACTTAGATGGTTTGAGTAAGCAGGGTGGACCGATCTTGGCAGGTCTCGAGCATTTAGATGATCGCTATTTGAAAGCTGTTGGTTATTCCACCAAATCCAAGCGTAATAGTCTTCCCAAAATGGTTTTACTGGGCGATATTGCTGGTGACGATGAAGAGGCAGTAGCGGCGGCCACTAGTGAAGTCGTGCGCATGGCTAATCTTCGAGTCGGCGAGGGTTTTGTCGCTGTGAGTCCTGAGGCTCGGAAGAAGTTCTGGTTGGACCGAGCTCGTACTGCAGCAATCGCACGCCATACCAATGCGTTCAAGATTAATGAGGATGTAGTGATTCCCTTGCCGCGCATGGGTGAGTACACCGATGGCATTGAGCGTATCAATATTGAGTTGTCCTTGAAGAATAAGCTGCAGGTCTTGGATGGTCTAGAACATTTCTTAAGAAAAAGTGCTCTTCCACTCGGAAAATCTACTGAAGATGATGAAATTCCTAGTGCAGAAATCTTAGGTGATCGAGTTCAGCAGGCCCTTGATCTGATTGCGGGAGTACGTGCACGCTGGTCCGAGTGGCTCACTAAGATGGACACTTACTTTCCACAGTTGCAAGACTATAGTTTGCAGGCATCTTGGAAAACTGAGATTCGCGCTGAGTTGAGGATCATGTTTGGTGGTTTGGCTTTTGAACCCATCTTGAATGAACTAGAGGCAATCCATAAACAGATTTTGCGTAAGCGGGTATTTGTCGCCTTGCATATGCATGCAGGTGATGGCAATGTCCATACCAATTTACCGGTGAACTCTGATGACTACGAGATGTTGCAAGATGCTCATCATGCTGTTGATCGCATTATGAAATTGGCTCGCTCGCTCGATGGCGTCATTTCAGGTGAGCACGGTATTGGTATTACAAAATTAGAGTATTTGACTGAAGCCGAGTTAAAAGATTTCCGCGCCTACAAAAATCGGGTTGATCCAGAGGGTCGATTCAATAAAGGCAAATTGATGCCACATGCTGATCTTGGCATGGCATACACCCCAAGCTTTGGACTTATGGGCCATGAGTCCATCATCATGCAGCAAAGTGATATTGGTGCAATTGCCGATAGCATCAAGGATTGCTTGCGATGTGGCAAATGTAAGCCGGTCTGCTCAACCCATGTTCCTCGCGCTAATTTGCTCTACAGTCCGCGCGACAAGATCTTGGCAACCTCCTTATTAATTGAAGCTTTTCTGTATGAAGAGCAAACGCGTCGCGGTGTCTCAATTAAGCATTGGGAGATGTTTGATGATGTGGCAGCCCATTGCACAGTGTGTCATAAGTGCTTAACGCCTTGTCCAGTCAAAATTGACTTTGGCGATGTCACGATGAATATGCGTAATTTGTTGCGCAAGATGGGGCAGCAACGCTTTAACCCAGGCACTGCAGCATCGATGTTGTTCTTGAATGCGACTAGTCCTGACACCATTAATCTCGTACGGAAGACGATGATTGGTTGGGGCTATAAAGCTCAGCGACTTGCTAATGATTTATTTAGTCGGCTGGCTCGCAAGCAAACAGCTCACCCACCTGCAACGGTTGGTAAGCCGAGCATTAAAGAGCAGGTGATTTTCTTTGTGAATAAGAAAATGCCTGGGAATTTGCCCAAGAAGACCGCCCGTGCTCTGCTTGACATTGAAGATGCCAACTACGTACCCATTATCCGGGATCCAAAAACCACTTCTGCTGATACTGAGGCTGTATTTTATTTCCCAGGCTGCGGTTCGGAGCGCTTGTTTTCTCAAGTAGGCTTGGCCACTCAGGCAATGCTTTGGAATGTCGGGGTGCAAACCGTTTTACCTCCAGGCTATCTCTGCTGTGGTTACCCTCAGCGCGGTAATGGCGACTTTGATAAAGCCGAGAAAATGATTACTGACAATCGAGTGCTCTTTCACCGTGTTGCCAATACGCTCAACTATTTAGACATCAAAACTGTTGTAG
>Ga0364907_10019_pt1 | contig 65373 bp, 70 predicted proteins | sample ExccelJu500002D3_2_FD_206960 | JGI IMG/M metagenome (GOLD analysis project Ga0364907, IMG submission 206960) | Enriched cells from Trout Bog Lake Hypolimnion, Wisconsin, USA - BchlTB.July02.5000.02.D3 | ecosystem: Environmental > Aquatic > Freshwater > Lake > Hypolimnion/Profundal zone | place...
TTGCGGTACCGACTGCATCAACCGTATCGGTATTGGTCATCGATTGGATGCGCACAGGTGCATCGCCACCAATTGTGATGATGTTCGTTTTCCAAACAACCTTTGCTTGGCGGGTTGCGCGCTTAGGTGCAGGACCTAATGGCAGAGGCGACAAGGAGTGATTGGTGCTCATGTTTAATTTAACTTATCGAGCCATTGAATGTTCTGAACTGACTCAGGCGGCTCATCATCATCTGGCTGAATGATTTCCTTATCGTGTACGGCACGTTCGCGTACGCGGGTTCTATCAATCACATCACCAGCTAACTGTCCACAAGCGGCGGCAATATCATCGCCGCGGGTCTTGCGAACTGTAGCCACCATGCCAGCATCTAACAAGATATTAGCAAAGGCTTGTATACGTTGTGGCGGTGAACGCTTTAAGCCAGACTCTGGGAATGGATTAAAGGGAATGAGGTTGACCTTGCACTTAATGTTGCTCAGCAAACGAATCAATTCTTTTGCTTGCGCATCAGAATCATTCACACCATCGAGCATGCAGTACTCAAAGGTTAAGAAATCTCTTGGGGCAAATGGCAAATAACGCTCACATGCACCGAGCAATTCTCGTAAAGGGTATTTTTGATTTAGTGGCACTAACTGATCACGCAATGCATCGTTGGGCGCATGCAGCGAGACCGCTAATGCTACTGGGCAATCTTGTGCCAAGCGATCAATCATCGGCACGACGCCAGAGGTTGATACGGTGACGCGACGTCTTGACAAGCCGTAGGCCCTGTCATCCAACATCAAGCGTAATGCGGTCACCACGTTGTCATAGTTGAGTAAAGGCTCGCCCATTCCCATCATGACCACATTCGAAATCACGCGGCCAGTATGTTCCCAGCCAGGTGTTGGAAATTTTTCAACGCGCCGCACTGCACCAGGTTCATTACGCAAGAGGTGTTCGGCAAACCACAATTGGCCAATGATTTCGCCGGAAGTGAGATTGCGTGAGAAGCCTTGGCGTCCGGTGGAGCAAAAACGGCAATTGACTGCGCAGCCTGCTTGCGAAGAGATACACAAAGTACCGCGATCATCTTCTGGAATAAAGACTGACTCGACTGCATTGCCTGCGCCAACGTCCAGCAACCACTTGCGGGTGCCATCATTGGCAAGTTCATCTTTAATGACTGGGAGAGATACGACTTCCGCTACATCCAGCAAGCTAGCTCGGAAGCTTTTTGCTAAATCACTCATGTCGTTGATGTTCGATACACCACGCTGGTGTATCCACTGCATGAGTTGCTTTGCCCTAAAGGGCTTTTCATTCAACCCCGCGACATACGCTGCCATTTGGTCAGCGTCAAAATCTAAGAGATTTACGCGCGGGGAGGTCAATGCGCCTACTTATTTAGTAAATAGGTTTCGAATTAACGATTGAAAACGTTCATGCCAGGGAAAAAGAATGCAATTTCCACAGCAGCGGTTTCAGGAGCGTCAGATCCATGAACAGCGTTAGCATCGATGCTGTCAGCAAAGTCAGCACGAATTGTTCCAGCGTCAGCTTTCTTAGGATCAGTAGCACCCATCAGATCGCGGTTCTTGGCAATCGCGCCTTCACCTTGCAATACTTGGATCATTACCGGACCAGAAACCATGAAGCTCACCAAATCTTTGAAGAAAGGACGGGCTGCGTGAACAGCATAGAACTGCTCCGCTTCAGCTTGGGATAAATGCGCCATTCTGGAAGCAACGATCTTCAAACCAGCAGATTCAAAACGGTCGTAAATTTTTCCGATAACGTTTTTAGCTACAGCATCGGGTTTGATAATAGAAAGGGTGCGTTCAATAGCCATGCAAAACTCCAATAGTGATTTCAAAGGTATTAGTCGAAAAGGCTTGCAATAAGTCTGCCCTGATTCGACGACCCCCGAATTATACATCGGCTGAGGGTATTTACCCTTATAAAAGTAGTCCTAAGCCATTGAATTTACTGGGCATAACCCCATGGTTTGTAGTCTTTTTAACTTAGCCCTTGAAATTAGGCTGTTTTGTCTATACTTACTATCAACAGCCCAGCACGGGCTTATGTATTTACTTTAAAAGAAGGAGTCCAAATGAGCGATCTCAACTCTTACGGCTTTGGCCAGTCTGGCTCAATTAGCACCCCTCAAGTACGCAACCGCGTACTGCGCAATACCTATGCCCTACTCGCACTCTCCATGGTTCCAACCATCATCGGTGCTTGGCTTGGTGTGGCAATGGGTTTCACGATGTTTGCAGGGAGTCCTTTCATCGGCTTCATCGTCTTCATGGCAGTAGCCTTTGGCTTCTTCTGGGCGATCGAGAAAAATAAAGAAACCGGCGTCGGCGTTCTCTTGCTTTTAGGCTTCACCTTCTTCATGGGCATCATGATGTCCCGTTTGGTTGGCTACACCCTCAATAGCTATAGCAACGGTGCTGCACTCATCATGCTATCTTTTGGTGGCACTGCCGCTATCTTTGCTGTGATGGCAACCATTGCGACTGTTAGCAAGAGTGATTTTGCTGGTATGGGCAAATGGTTGATGGTAGGCGTACTGCTCTTGATCGTTGCTTCTTTAGCGAACATCTGGTTGCAATTGCCTGCTTTAATGTTGACTGTGATGGTTCTAGCGATCGCAATCTTCTCCGCCTTTATCTTGGTTGATGTACAGCGCGTCATCAATGGCGGTGAAACCAATTACATCATGGCCACACTAGCGATCTACTTAGATGTGTACAACGTATTCACCAACTTACTGGCATTACTCGGTATTGTTGGGGGTAATAGAGAGTAAGAGGCACTAAGCAACTTTTTATTGTTGCTCTCATAAGGCGCCTGCGGGCGCCTTTTTACTTTCTGTCTTCGCTCTTTTGTAGCTAAATAAATTAATTAGCGACAAACATGCTGACCGCATAAGACAGTGCAATCAATATTAATAAGATTGCCAAACTATCTGAGGCTCTCATGACACACTCCTAGTAGTGGATGAAACCGTTAGCAGCAATGAATCCCTGCACAACTTCAATCTACTCTTATAGAAGACTCATTTATCCAGTTTTTGCACCGCAAAATGCATATCGGCACCGAATTAGTGCTAAATATCATAAGCTTAGGGTAAATATGGCCTGAATTAGCCTCTTTGGAAGACTGCCATTGACTCTACGTGAGAGGTATGGGGAAACATATTGACGATTCCAGCCCCTTTTAGGGTGTAGCCAGCGTGGTGGCAGAGTATTTCAGCGTCCCTGGCCAAGGTCTTTGGATTGCAAGAGACGTAGACGATGCGTTCAGGCATTAAGGAATTGTTGCTGGCATGGAGATCAGCCAAAGCTTTGCAGATTTCCATCGCACCTTCACGGGGCGGATCCATTAACCAGCGCTCCGCTTTACCCCAAGAAGCAATGGTTTCTGTTGTGACTTCGAACAAATCACTTTGCATAAAGCTCGCCTTATCAGCAAGCTGATTATGCTGGGCATTTTCATTTGCTCTAGTGGTCAAACCTTCCAAACCCTCGATACCCAAAACACTTTGGGATTTTCTGGCGAGAGGTAATGTGAAATTACCAATACCGCAAAAGAGATCAAGTACGCGATCGCTTGGTTTAACTTCTAGCAAACGAATCGCCCTACTGACTAAAACACGATTCATCATGTGATTAACTTGAGTAAAGTCAGCCGGTTTAAAGGGCATCTCGATTTCAAACTCGGGTAAGCGATAGCAAAGCTTGCCCGTCTCAGGATAAAAAGGCGCCACCGTTTCAATGCCTTTGGGTTGCAACCAAATCCAGACTTGGTGTTGATCGGCAAAGTTTCTCAACAACTGTTCATCATCTGCTGTTAAGGCAAGTAGATTACGAAATACCAAAGCTGTCACCGGCCGAGACTTTATAGGGTCATCAGAATTTGGCTCTTCTGGTTCACCTACTGCGATTTCAATTTGTGGCATGCGATCAACAATCGATAAGCCCATCACCAATGTACGCATTGCTGGCAACAGATCGGATACATGCTTGGGCAGTATCTCGCAAGCGGTCATGTCGGCTACATAGCCACTCTTCCCCTCATGAAATCCGATCAATACCGTTCCTTTTTTAATCGAACGGTTCACTGCGCTTAAACGTGCACGGTGACGGTATTCCCAAGCAGGGCCGCCCATGGGGCGTAGGATTTCTTCTGGTTTAACTTTAGCAATATGCTGCAAGTCATCTTCCAGTACGCGTTGCTTCATCGCAATCTGCGCCCGAATATCCAAATGCTGCATAGTGCAACCACCGCAGACCCCAAAGGCTTTGCATTTGGGCTGGGCCCTAAACACCGCAGGTTTTAGTATGTCTAAGACTTTGGCTTTACTAAAGCGAGCCTTCTCACGGGTAACAACATAGGTCACTAGCTCGGTAGGTAGAGCGCCTTGAATGAAAACCACTTTGCCGCTATGCCCTTGTGCAAGTTCTTCTTCATTGGGTGCTAAGCGTGCAATCCCTTGGGCGTCTAGATCAAGAGATTCAACATGTATCGACTCAGTCACCACAATGTTGACTGGCTTATCCCCTCTACGCATCGGGCGTAAAACCCTGGAGATATTCTTGCCATTGAGCACCATGAGGCTCTTTAGATTGTGTTTCTAAATACGCTTTTACAAATTCAATCTCTTCTTGATACTCAGCGAGCGAGAAACCGCCACGCAGCAACTGAAAGCGGCAATACATCAGGTAGGTGTTGACTACATCGGTTTCGCAATAGCGACGGATGTCATCAATCTTGCCATCCTGGTATGCAGGCCAAACTTGGCTGCCATCCATCCCCATCTTGCCTGGGAAGCCACACAGCTTTGCCAAGCCATCTAACGGTGCATTAGCTCTGCCGTTAAATTTTGCCAAGAGATCCATGAGGTCAATATGACGCATGTGATAACGACTGATGTAGTTATTCCATTTGAATTCTCGACTATCGTTTTCTTGACTCTCACCCATCTCCCAATAACGCGGTGCTTGAATCTGGTTTGCCAGTGCGCGATAGTGCAAGACTGGTAAATCAAAACCGCTACCGTTCCATGAGACTAATTGCGGTGTGTATTTCTCAATCAAGTCAAAGAATGCCTGGATCAAAACCTTCTCATCATCTTGTGCAGTGCCAAGTGTGCCCACTTTAATTTGGGGCAAACCATCTTTGGTGGTTCTGCGAATCACACAAGAGATCGCAACGATGCGCTGCAGGTATAGCGGCAAAAACTCGCTACCGGTTTTGGCAGTGCGATCTGCCATGGCTTTTGCAGCTACCTCGACATCGGACATCGATTCTGGAAAGTCTTCGAGACGACGCAATCCCGCTATATCAGGAATGGTCTCAATATCAAAGACGAGGACGGTTGCCATCGAGGGATGCTAGTGGCTAAGGAACTTACTTATTGCAAGTAAGGTGTTGGATTTACTGGCTTACCATTCACACGTAATTCAAAGTGAAGTTTAGGTGAAGTGGTATCCGTATCACCCATCTCAGCAATCTTTTGACCTTTGCGAACCGTATCGCCCTCTTTAACTAAGAGCTTGCTGTTATGCGCGTAGGCAGTGAGGTAAGTATTGTCATGTTTGACGATCACTAAGTTGCCATAGCCACGCAAACTATTGCCAGCGTAAACCACTTTGCCATCAGCTGCTGCTTGAACTGGGTCTCCAACCTTACCAGTAATATCAATGCCTTTGTTTGCCTCACTGAACTCACTCGTAATCTTGCCTTTAGCAGGATAAGACAAACGAATGCCTGGCTCTGCAACGACTTCTGTTGCGGGAGCATCTACCTTGGCGGTTTCTTTAGTCTTCGGTGTATCTGCTTTACCGGCATCAATAGACTTAGCGGCCGGTTTAGCTGCTGATTGAGAACCGGCTGGCGGCCTCACCAAAATCAGATCATCCACTTCAATTTGATTTGGGTTTGATAATTTATTCCAAGCAATCACATCACGCGGGGCTTGACCGTTATCTAATGCAATGCGAGCTAAGGTGTCACCCTTCTTCACGCGGTAGTAGCCAGGCGGCGCTGGTTCGCTAACATTGCCAGTACGGTCAACTACATTGGCCGGTTTTGCTCTAGGCGTAGTGCTGCAGCCAACCATGGTGAACATTGAGGCGGCTAAAGTGGCTAGGGTCAGGGACTTTATGAGGGTATTGGACATAATTTTCATACTACCCCTGATTGTAAGGGGACAAAAAAGACCTCGTCCAGCACGGTTCTTTGGTAGCGCTGGGAGCTCATCCGCTCCACCATCACCAATTGCTGCTCTTTCTCGTTTCTGGCGACTGGGGCGATTAAACGCCCTCCTATTGCTAACTGATCCAGTAAGGCGTCCGGAATACCCAAACCTGCTGCTGCCAAGATGATGGCATCAAAAGGGGCGGCTTGTGGGAGACCCAAAATACCGTCACCATAGATCAGGCGTAGATTATTAATCCGAAACGGGCGAAGCTTTGCTCTGGCCAAGTCATGCAAAGGACGAATGCGCTCTATAGAGTAGACTTCCTCAGCCAATAGACTTAAAACTGCAGCCTGATAGCCACATCCAGTGCCAATTTCTAGAACCTTTCCTAATTTATGTCTCGGCTTATGCAAAATCTCAATCATGCGTGCCACTACCGATGGCTTGGAAATCGTTTGAGAGTGGCCGATAGGCAAGGCAGTATCTTCATAAGCCTGGGGATGCATGCCGGCGTCTAAGAAAGCATGCCGAGGAACAGTGGCAATCGCCTCTAGTGTTTTGTGATGCTTGACTCCAGCAGCAAGTACTTTAGCTGCTAATGCTTGCCTGTGGCCAGCAAATCGTTCGGCCGCCGGTCTCAACCGCGATCCCAACCGTTAGAGCGCATGGCCGCTAAACGGGCATGATGTGTGAGATCTAATTGCATTGGTGTGACAGAAATACAGCCCTCATCAACGGCATGAAAATCGGTACCTTCAGAACTGTCTTTTGCGTCACCTGCAGCACCAATCCAGTAGATCTCCTCACCACGCGGACTCTTTTGCACCACCACTGGCTGTGAATGATGGCGATTTCCCAGGCGGGTTACACGCCAACGATACAAATCAGCATAAGGACGATTGGGAATGTTAACATTCAATAATGTAGCGGCACCTTCGGTATGTGCCAGCTTTGATACAAGCATTTGTGCCACGATATCGTGAGCCGCTTTAGCGGCATCTTCAATGCGACTCCAGCCTTTATCAATTTGAGAAAATGCAATACCAGGAACGCCAAACATAACGCCCTCTACAGCTGCGGCAACGGTTCCGGAATAAAGTACATCTTCGCCCATATTCTCACCTTGATTAATTCCCGAAATAACCAAATCAGGCTTTTCATCTAAGAAACCCGTCATTGCAATATGAACACAATCAGTTGGGGTGCCGTTAATGAATAAAAAACCGTCACGCTCACCTCCAGCAACTCGATGAATAGAGAGCGGCCTGGAGAGTGTTAAGGAGTTGGAAGCCCCACTATGATTTTGTTCGGGAGCAATAACCGTCACCTTTCCCAGTGGACGGACTGCATTAACTAACGCAAGCAGGCCGGGGGCTAAATAACCATCATCATTTGAAATCAATATATGCATACGTGGATTATCCAACTTTTTCAGCAGTAACCCTGTCAATAGGCACTTTAACGACGACTATGCTCCCTTGTGCGAATCCAAGCGTAGAGAACAGGTAGCACCAATAAGGTTAGTAATGTAGTGCTCACCATTCCACCAACAATCACCAAGGCTAGCGGTCTTTGTGCCTCAGAGCCAATTGCATGAGAAATTGCTGCAGGCAATAGACCTAAACCAGCAAGAAGTGCAGTCATTAATACGGGGCGCATTCTTAAAGAAGCACCCTCAACAATGGTCTCCTTGATGCTGTGGTGGTCTGATTTAGCAAGTTTATTAATATAGGAAATAAGAATGACGCCATCTTGAATGGCGATACCAAACAAAGATAAGAAGCCAATTCCCGCTGAAATACTGAAGGTCTCCCCCGTAATTAACAAAATTAAAATGCCGCCAATTGCTGCAAATGGGACGTTCAATAAAACAACGAGCGCATCACGGAAGTTACCAAAAGCACTATAAAGCAACAAGGCAATAGCCAACAATGTCAGAGGCACGATCATCATGAGCTTTTTCTGAGCAATCTTCATTTGATTAAACTCCCCGTCCCAAGTAATGCGATAGCCATTGGGTAAAGAAACATTTTGATCCACAAGGCGCTGAGCTTCCTTTACTGCGCTACCTAAATCAGTACCTCTGACGCTAAATTTAATAGCAATGTATCGACGACCTGACTCACGATAAATATAGAAAGGACCGTCGGTAACATCTACTTTTGCGACCATGCTAAGTGGAATCCTATTGCCATCAGGAGTGTCAACCAACAGACTCTGAATAGACTCAACACTGTCACGACTATCTTTTTGCAGTCGAATAGCCAAGCCAAATGTTTTCTCATTCTCCAAAATATTGGTTACCGTGGCGCCACCAATTGAATAGGCAACTAAATTTTGAATATCGCTCACATTAATACCAAATCGCGCACATTTTTCCCGATCGATGTCGACGCTTAAGGTGGGTTGGCCCAATTCGGTAAAAATACCTTCGTCAACAATGCCATGAACCTTACGTAACTGGCGTATGACATCACGAGCCTGCTGATCGAGCACATCGAGATCGTTACCAAAAATTTTGACGGAATTCTCACCTTTCACCCCAGATAAAGCCTCATTCACGTTATCTTGAATATATTGTGAGAAGGTATAGTCAACCCCAGGTAATTCATCTAAGTATTTTTCTAGACGCTTAACAAGGTGTTTCTTACCGGCTCCAGCAGGCATATCTTGCGGGGCTTTAAAATATAATCCATATTCCATATTAAATACACCGGTTGGGTCGGTACCATCATCTGGTCGTCCAATTTGTACGGAAACAAATTTGACTTCAGGCTGATTTCTAAACTCTTCACGAATTTTATTGGATAACTGAACTGAATAATTTAGATCCACAGTGTTTGGCAAGGTCACCCGAATCCACATATTATTTTCTTCTAGGGTTGGCAGGAATTCTGTACCAAGTTGCGTTGCACCGATAATAGTAAATACCAGCATACCAACTGCAACCATTAATACTTGTTTTGGCCGATCCACTAACCAACGTAAGAAAGGTTTGTAAACGGAGAGTAATTTATCCACAAATTTAGGTGGGTGGTGATCTGCGCCCTCTTTAAAAATGTAGGAAATCATTGATGGTACAAAGGTTAAGCTCAAAATAATAGAAGCCAAAAGAGCGAAGCCCATAGTGAACGCCATTGGCCTGAAAATAATACCCTCAACACCGCCCATTAAAAATAATGGCGAGTAGGCTGTAATAATAATTCCAGTAGAAAAAACCATGGCCCTTTGCACTTCACTTGTACCCAAGACAATGCTTTGCTTAAGCTTAGAATTTCTCTCCTCAAGGTGTCGCATGACATTCTCCATGACGATCACGGCAGCATCCACAATGACGCCGAAGTCGATTGCACCAAGAGAAATTAAGTTAGCAGGGACCTTAAATTGGTCCATATTGAAAAACGAGACACATAGGGCCAGTGGAATAACTGCCGCAACAACTGCGGCCGCTCTAAAGTTTCCTAAAAAGATATAGAGAATTATAAGAACCAAAGAGATTCCAAAAAACAAGGTGTGCTTAACGGTATCTAGGGTTATATCTAGCAGTACTTGTCGATCGTAGAAGGGATATACGCTAATGCCCGGAGGCAGAATAGATAAATTAATTTCTTTAATTTTTTCTTTTACACGATCGAGTACTTCTGATGCATTTTCGCCACGGCGCAAGAGGACGATACCCTCCACTCCATCGGAAACATTTTGGTATTGAAACATGCCCTGACGCAGGCTATTACCAATCTGGACTTGAGCGATATCACCTACCCTTACTGGAACACCATTGTTTACTGCAATCACAATGCGCTTCATGTCATCCACAGTCTGCAGGAGGCCAACACCGCGAACCACCAACTGTTGTTCACCAACCGGCAAGAGCCCGCCACCCACATTGGTATTGGAATTAGTGACAGCATCAATTAGCTGTTGGAGGGTAATATTTTTTGCCTGCAAACTACCTGGCTTGATAATAATTTGATATTGACGAGTTTTTCCGCCAAACGCAGAAATATCTGAAATACCTTGCACATGCTTTAGCTCTTTATAAACCTCATAGTCCATAAAGGTTTTCAGTTGCATAGGTGATGCATATTCGCTTACCAAAGCAAAACGCATAATTTCACCAGTAGCATCAGAGTCAGGACTCATTGCAATGCTGGCCCCCGCAGGCAAGGTGAGGTTATTTAAATAACTATTAATTAATTGGCGCGCCTTAAAGCTATCCTCACCCTCTTTGAATTTCACCGTAACTACCGACAATCCAAATAGCGATACCGACCTAAATACCTGAACACCAGGTACCCCCGCCAAGGCATTCTCAACAGGAATTGTGATCTGTTGCTCAATCTGAGCGGTACTAGCTCCGGGCCACTGTGAAATCGCCTGCACCGTTAATGGCGCAACTCCAGGATATGCCTGTAAGGGCAATTTCAGAAAACTCGTTATTCCCGCAACGAGTAACCCGATCGCCAAAAAGACAATAAGAAGCCTTCTTTTGAGAACGTCGTTAATATTCATTACTCAGGCCTAATCTTCTTCTCGAAGGAACCGCTGATTTAGTAAGGTAGCGCCTTTAGTCAAAACATTTTGACCGACTAGCAACCCTTCGGTGACGGCAAAATCTTTAGCACTTAAATCAAAACCCTGAATTGGCAAGCGGCGATAACTATCAACACCTGTTTTAATGATGACGAATCGGACATTACGCGCCTGAATAATGGCGCTACTAGGTAAAATAATAGCGGGGGTTGTGCCAACCTCGAGCTTGCCACTAACAAACATTTCCGGCTTTAATGCGCCATCAGTGTTTTCAATCTCACACCGAACTATCAGAGCATGAGTAGTGGGATCAATTGTTGCACCAACATAATTTGCTTTTGCTACAAAATCGCGCTCTGGGAAAGACTCAACCTTTAGGTGGAATGTATCGCCTACTTTAATTTTCCCTACGTCTTGCTCGTATACGTTACCTAAGAACCAGAGGTTTTTTGGGTCTGCAATCGTCGCTAGAATATCCCCGGTATTCATAAACGCACCGGGGTCTACCGCACGTTTAATTACGACGCCATCGATTGGGGTGCGAATAGGGAATGTAGGGGTAGCTTGTCCACCATTTTTGAGGCGCGAAATATCTTCATTGCTTGCACCCAGAACTCGCAGATGATTTGCAGCAGCTTCTAAAGTTGATTGGGCGTCATCATATAAAGTTCCAACTGCTGCTTTTTGTAATGTTGAAACCATTTTTGCCGAAAGAATATATTCTGTTTGAGCAGAAACATAATCCGGACTAAAGAAGTCAGCAATGGCTTGCCCTGCTTTCACAATAGCACCATCAAATGCATAAATTCGCTCAACTCTACCTGGAGCGCGTGCGGAAATTACCTTAACTCTCTCTGCATTGAAGGCTAAACGACCGGGCACTGAAAGTGAAACGGGAACGTTGGACTCCACGCTTTGCGAAAACTCAAACACCTCAGGGGAGAGTGTTACGCCTGGCAAAGTAATATTAATAATTCCAGTTTTATCCACAGAAACCATTTTTTGACTTTTGCTATCTGTGCCGTCGGACTTTGGCGAAAGCTTCTGGCCTACAAAAATACCAATCAATAAAGCAACCACTAAATAGGTTCCTAACTTCATCACTGGCTTAGCCCACAGGACGCGAACCCTAGTGGCCAGATGGTTAGATAAAATTCGCCCTTTATTTAGCAGCACTTTTGCCGTGGGCTTCATTTTTTCTAGATATTTTTTAAACATGGGTAACACCTATTCAATGGGATCTTTGCCCGCAGAGGCAAATAATGCTGCTTGAGCTTGTAATAAATTGCTTTCAGCAAGTGCTAGCTGTATTTCCAAAGTTCTTAATTGAGTTTGAGCGGTAAGAAGATCCGTAAAGCCCTGTCCATTATTGGCATACTGGGTGATGGCCACTCGATATGCCGCATCAGCCTGTGGAACTTGACGTTCTTTTAAAAATTCAGCATATTTTTTTGCCTGCTCATAAGTTGCAAAGGCTGATCCCACACCCAAAATAATTTGCTGCTTAGTTGATACATCGGTAGCTTCAGCGGCAGCTTGATTGCGCATGGCTTGCTCAACGCCATAACGTTCCTTTGTAAAGAAATAAAGAGGAATGACGATATCAAATTCAAACTGATAATAAAGCGCGCCATTGTTTGAGGTCATTGGGCCACGCGGAGTATATGAGGTCGCAATTACCTGAAAATCTGGTAGATAGGCTGCCTTAGCCAATGTAACCCCTTTTTTAGCGGCATCCAGCTGGAGAATGGAGCTTTTTAAAATCGGATGTGAGCTCTCCGCATAGGACTCAAGCTCAATCAGAGACGGCACCTTGCCTATTGCGGTATTGACATTGCCACTTAGCATCAGTTTTTCGCGTGGGTCCCTGCCAATTAATGCATTGATATTTTTGTAAGCAACGATCAACTGTCTTTCAAGATTAAATTTGTCTGACTCGGCAGAGCTTTGAGCGACTTGTGCATTGAGGTACTCTACATAAGCAGCGGCATGACTTGAGTAACGGGCCTTAGCGATATTTTTAATTAACTCGGTACGGATCACCGTATCACTCAAAACTTTAAGTTGCTTTTGCGCTGCCAGGGTACCGTAATATAAAGTGGCTAACTGTGAGCCTAGCTGAAGATATAAATTGTCATTTTGAGCCTGTAAAGCTTCTGCGGATTTATCAGCAATATCAGCAGCCAAACTCTTCTTACCCGGAAACTTAAAGGGCTGAGCAAATGAGTAACCACTTTGACCCGCAGGATTTGTTCCAGCCGTACCCAAGGCAGCAGCTGAGCCGACTGGCATACCAGACCAAATTAAACCCACTTGAGGGTTATCTGGCGCAGCAATCTGAGGGACGATTGCTTTTGCTGCTAAATAGGACTCGCGTGCAGCAATCAATTGAGGGTTATTGGCGCGCAATTCATTCCATAGCTGACGTAAATCTAAGTTATTTGGACTGGATTTCTTGCTCAGATTTTTAGAATCCGCTAAAACTAGTCTTGGTTCAGCGGTCTTTGGTAGGTATGATTCTGTGCCTTGCGGCGGACTAGAAAGTGAGGGGGTTGTCAAAACCTGCACAGTAGAATCAGGGGACTGCCCCATGGAATTAGAAATAAAACAAAGACATAAACTCAAGACGGTGCAATACATCGCCAAAACTACAGCCTGAGAATTGTATTCATTTCTAATAGTCAATGGCGCCTCGAAATAGTAAAAATAGTGGATTTTTGTGGAGTCTTAAAAATTCAAATATTGCGTGCATTATAGGGTAAGTGTCTTTAATGTCTATTTTTAGAAAAAACCTATGTTATTGATTAATATAGAAATAATTAAATTAATTAAGGGGGGGAATAAATTACCTTCTTATTACTTGCGATTCACCTGATTAAATTTTACGATGGGCACCCCTTCATCTATCTGATAACAAACAATCTGGATTTTTTCAGGTGTATTTGACAGATAAAACCCAGTCTTACGGGGCAGTCCTTCAGCGGAAATCGTAACCAACTTGACCATGTGCTCCCCCTCAAAGTCCTCCTGAACTAAAGCGCTATCCTGAACATCGTCTGGGTAAGTTATAGCTTCATACGGAGCATTTTCTCGAACCGCCTTAAATGCAATCGCCATACAAGAGCTAATCTCTGGACGTTCGCCTTGAATAATGAATTGCTTATAAACCTTATCTAAGCGGGTTCCTACGGGGCTCCCCTGCGCTGTAGTTGCTAAGAGGCCGACCAAAAATACTAAGGATAGGATGCGCATAAAAAACCCGTGAACTTGACTGAGAAAAAGTTGCATTAGCGCCCCAACCCCTCGCCAACCCACAAAGACCGCCCCTTTTCATTGGTAATCGCTTTCCATTGCGCTTCAACTAAAGCAATTCCTTTTTTACTTTCTAGCGGCAGAAGATTAAAAGACTTAATCACGCTAGAACCAGATTGGTAAACCCAGCTAAAAAAGGCTAGGCTACCCCTAACATCGTCATCTTGACTAGGGTGCTGCAGAACCAAGGCATTAGTAATTGCAATAATAGGCCAGCTATTTTGTAAGCCACTGGGTGCCGCCGCAAATTTATAAAAACTAGATCGAACTGGGGTTAATGCATTAAAAGATTCTGCAAATAATTGGTTGTTCGCGGTGATAAGTATTCCTTGAACCTGCACCATTGGAATGTCTAACTGAGCACTCGTAGCAGCCCCAAACTCAACATATCCAATAGCGCCTTCGGTTGCTTTAACCGTCCGCACAAGGCCCTCACTACCTTTTGCGCCTTGTCCAACCGGCCATTTGAGCCTCGAACCAATGCCATAAATAGCGTTCCAGTTGGCATCCGATTTTGATAAGAAAGAGGTGAACACATAACTTGTGCCCGATACATCAGATCTATAGACCGCCTTAATTGGAAGATCTGGAAGGTTGATGTGAGGGTTGAGTTCTTGCAACACTGGATCGTCCCAGCGGCTTATTTTTCCAATATAAATATTAGCTAAAGCTATCGCACTAATGGTCATGCGACTAACATCAACTCCGGGCAAATTAACAACCGGGACGATGGCACTGGCAAATACAGGGAACTGTACTAAACCCTGACTATTGAGTTCATATTGGGTGAGCGGAATATCCGATAAAGAAAAATCCACTGTGCGTGCGGCAATTCTGCGAATACCCTCGCCTGAGCCGACCGAACTGTAAATGAGTTCAATTTTTTTATGCTCTTTAAATTGCCTTGCCAGCTCCTGCATGACGGGGTAAGCCAGCGAGGATCCAGCTCCAGTAATCTCGGTTTGAGCGTGGCTATTAAGGGCACACAGAACCATCAATATGGGGACAGCCCATTTAGGATAGCTCATTTTGACTTCCTAAAATTCCGCATGAATTCGGTATGAGAAAACATTTACTGGTCCACGAGCAGAGTTGTAGGCCGGATTGAGAATATGTTGATAGTTTGCAGCTAACAAGATATTTTTGGTGACAAGAAAACTGTAATAAATTTCGCTAATTTGCTCGGGTTTATAGGACAAAGATTGAGTGGATCCACCATAAGGAGTCGGCGTATCACCAATAAAGTTTGAAATGCCGCCAGCTTGCAAATACGCCCTACGATTAGACGATATTCCGTTGAGCATTGCAGATACACCGATGGTATCTTTTGGTCTTCCCCATCTATCACCAGTAATCCCCGCGCCTACAGATAGAGAGCTATCCGCCTCTGCAAAAGCCATGGTCTCGGTATGCCCATCAGAAGTAAAGGCTCTCATATAAACACCAAGGTCTTTGGTTAGAGCCTGCTCTGCATTAAGTCCAATACCTGTTTTTATTTGCTCACCGTTTCGCACATTAGTAAGTGCTTGGGTACCTTGTAAATTATTTGAAACCATATATGCAGTCGCATCAGTAAAGCGGGCCAATATCATGCGATTGCGATAGCCCAAGATACTCACCTTACCCGGCAGGTCGCCAATATAGTGATTACGCTCGACTTCCATCTGATCACCATATTCACTAAAAATATGCCAATCAATTGGTTGCGCATTTGGGGTTGAGGGGGTTGTCATTCGCGAAGCACGAAATACCCAATTATCTTGGTACCATTCCCCTGCTAAGCCCCAGCCATAACCACGCGCATCGGCGGAATAGTCATAGGCCAAATAGGTCATATTGCCCCAGTTCATAAACTGAACTCGAGGATCTTTTGCATACCGACTATCATCAAATATGTCTAAAGTAGCAAACTGCCCGGCCGTAATGACAAAGCGATTGCTGCTCACAAGCTGGCTAATTTGGTTGGCCTCATTCTCCAACTCAACCTTTTCACCATCTTGATTAATCGTATGGCGAACAAAAGCACGTGCAGAGTAAAAATGTGCAGCCGAACCCTGTGCTCGCGTTGCCTCTCCATTGGTTGGTCCACCTAAACCAGTTAATCCAGAAAAAGCTACTCCTGAAACTACCTCTGGATTGAAATACACATCGGTATTTGGAGCTAGCCTGACTCCAAAAAATAAAGTGCCCGACCAGGTATAGCTCATCGATTTATCTGGCGATAAACTATTTTGGCCTTGATAGGGGGAATTAAACGAGTTGTACCGTTGGTTTATGTAAGTGGTTTGACCATGAATATTTGCAGGCAATCCCAAAAATGTGCCCTCAGTTGGCACGCCTTCTATCGACTCAGTAACGCTTGCGATTTGGTCAGCGCCTGACCCTGCTTTCTGTGCAAACGAATAACTGCAAACTGTAGCCAAGAAAATGCTCAACAGGAAGATGAGATAGTGCTTTCGAGTCATTCACGATTTCTTTTTTGCGGCTACGAGGCCAAGTGATACGAAAAGAATTAATTTAGTAATACGGCACGGAGTGAGATTGAAGCTCAACAGTGGTGCAGACCGAATTATCCCCAATAAGGGGCAATTTACCTAGTATTTATGTCGTTTTAGTGACTGGGCGGGTGTTTAGGATGCAGTTATGCAACCTAAATGGGGTCTAACGAGAACTAGCCTCAATAGCCTTAAGCACCTGTTCTTCAAGGATTGGTAGATTAACTTCGATTGTCTTCCAAACAATTTGGAGGTCAACTTTGAAATAACCATGAGCCAAAGCATTGCGCATTTCATAGGCAATCATGAGTGGAAGATCTGGGTGTGCTGCCGCGAAATCTGGAAAAAGGCGCTCTATATTTCTACTGGCCTCTCCAATAACCTCAAAATTACGGATTACCGCATCTTGAATTAATTGGCTCTTTAGAAAACCTAACTCATCAATTTCGCTACAGTACTCTTGGATTCTCTTAATTGCTAAAAGAATATGTTCCAAGTAATCCTGCAACCTCTGCGGATCACGACTCATATAGGCAAAGCTTGGGCGATAACCGTGCTACGAAAATTCTCTGGCAATGCATTAGGCGTCAAGACATCTACCGATACGCCCAGTAGTTGCTTTAATTTATAACGAATAGCACCGATATCAAACAAAGTGGTTTCATTGCTAGGATCGATTAAGACATCAAGATCACTTCCATCCTCATCAGTACAAGAAGCTACCGACCCAAAAACGCGGGCATTACTGGCGTGATGCGCTTCAACGATGGAGCGAATCTCAGTACGATGGGCATTCATGGCTACAGATGGTTTCATAGATACCGATTATCCAAAGATTTGGTCTAGAGATCAATACATCTAGTATTTATCTAGCCTTAATGGGGTTTTTATTACTTATTCGCGACGTTTTGCGACTGTTGGCAGGTAATTCTGTGTGAGATGAAGTTGATCTGGCACGTCATCCTCTAGCAACTCTTGCATCAATTGTTGGACTGTTTCACAGCGCCTTCCTTGACCGGCCTCTAATTCGGCAATGGCTTGCATGGTCAAACTTAATCCAGTTTGGTCAGTAGTTGTTGATTTCATAGTCAGGAGCTATTAATAATTCTCCGGCTCAATATCAACGCCACAGTGAATATGGGTTTAGCGCAAGATTCCGAAATGATACGGGGCAAGCTTTTGCAGCTTTATATCCTTAATTCCAGCCAGTAGATCTTGGATCATATGAGTGCCTAGGTCAGCATTATCCTCAACTGCTTTACCAAGTCGAGCCCAATACTCAATCTGTTCAGAAACAGACCGACCTGATGCCTTCGCATGAAGCCTGGCATCTTCTATTAATGGGTTTGACAGCCTGATTACTGCAGACATAATTAACGGCGGTCCATCAAGGCTCTAGCTAAAGTGCCGGCATCAACATACTCCAACTCACCACCCACCGGAATGCCTCTGGCAATTCGGGTGACCTTAATGCCTTTGGCTTTGAGTACTTCTCCGATGTAATGGGCAGTTGCTTCACCCTCACTTGTAAAGTTGGTGGCTAGCACTACCTCTCTTACTGGGACGTCAGTGTCAGGGGTTTCGATACGGGCTAATAGCCTATCAAAATGAATTTCATTTGGCCCCATGCCATCGAGCGGTGAAATGCGACCCATGAGAACAAAGTAGTTACCTTTGAAGCTTAAAGTCTGCTCCACCATCACTTGGTCAGCAGGCGTTTCTACAATACAGAGCAAAGATGGATCACGGCGACCATCTGAACATGTGACGCAGATTTGGGTCTCTGAAAACGTATTGCAACGGGCGCAGTGACCAACCGTCTCTACTGCTTCACCCAAAGATTGAGCGAGAACAGCTGCGCCATTACGATCATGTTGCAGTAAATAAAAAGCCATGCGCTGTGCTGACTTTGGTCCTACTCCAGGCAGAACGCGTAGCGCTTCGATCAGGCGACCGAGTGCATCTTGAGGTGCTTCATGACGTGCCATTAAATCAATTCTTAAAAGGGTAACTTAAATCCAGGGGGCATTGGCATGCCAGCAGTTGCGCCAGACATCAATTGCGCATTGGCAGATTCGACTTGTTTAAATGCTTCTGAATACGCGGTCACGATGAGGTCTTCCAACATCTCGCGATCGTCCATCGCAGCAGGATCAATCTGTACGCGCTTGAGTTCGTATTTGCCAGTAAGAGATACTTTGACTAGGCCCCCAGCAGCTTGACCAGAAACTTCCAACGCAGCCAGTTGCGCTTGCGCGGTTTTCATCTTCTCTTGCATCTGCTGAGCCTGTTTCATGAGGCCAGCAAGTCCACCTTTCATCATCTCTTTTATTCCTTAAATTTAGAGTGGTTTAACAGAACCGCCAACAACCTTTGCGCCAAATTCTTTTTCCAATTGCTGAATAAAAGGATCGGCTGCAATCAATTGCTCTGCGTTCTGACGTTTCTCTTGATGTATCTGTTGGTCTACCTTGGCAACGGTCTTACCTTCAACCTGACCTTTTTCAATGAACACTTTCACGGGTTTGCCAAAATGCGCTGTTAAGGCATCGGCCAAGCGCGCTACTGATGCTTCGGAAGCCAGCTGTGGCATCGGCGTAACGATGGTGGCTTTCACGCCAGTAGCCAAATCGCTCCAATCTTGCAACTCTGTCTGAAATGCTAACTGCTGAACCATACCTTTGACTGGTAACTGGCGCATCAAAGCGTGCCAATCAGGGCGCTCAGCTGGGTTGCCAACTGCGTTGCTGGCTGCTGCAACGGGGGCAACTGAGATAGCTGGTGCAGCAGTAGAAGTAACAGGCTTAGTGGCTGCAGGTGCCGCCGGCGCAGGAGCGGATGCTCTTGCAGCTGGTGCTGAATGCGTTGTTGCAGTTGGGCGTGCAATATTGACTGGTGGCGCTGATGGGTTTGGAGCAGAACCACCGCCTCCTCCGCTACCAGGACGAAATGCCAACATACGCAAAAGCGTCATGGCAAAGCCAGTTTGCTCATCGGGCGCAAGTGATAAATCAGGACGGCTGGTAATGGTGATTTGATAAAAGAGTTGCGCTTCTTCTTTAGTAAGCAATGTGGCCAAGCGACGAATCTCATTCGCTTCTGGCCAATCTTCTAATACAGACTCAGGAACAATTTGAGCCGCAGCAATCTTTTGAATCAAACTCGATAGATCTTGCAAGGCCAATGAGAAAGACATACTGCGCTCTCCCATCTCATTGCTAATGGCTAATAGTGTTGCACCATCTTTAGCAATTAAAGAATCGAGAATCCGAATGAGGTATGAATCATCCAAAGTGCCGAGCATGCCGCGTACGGATTCTTCTGAAACTTTGCCAGCAGCATAAGCAATCGCTTGATCAGTTAAAGATAAAGCATCGCGCATCGAGCCTTGGGCTGCTTTTGCTAAGACACGCAGTGCATTGGTTGCGTAATCCACTTTTTCTGCAGCGAGGACTTTTTCTAAGTGCTCAACGATGAGGGGTACTGGCATTTGCTTGAGATTGAACTGCAAGCAACGCGACAAAATGGTGACCGGAATCTTTTGGGGATCCGTTGTAGCAAGGATAAATTTAACGTGCTCTGGTGGCTCTTCCAAAGTCTTGAGCATGGCATTAAAGGCATGATTGGTGAGCATGTGCACCTCGTCAATCATGTAAACCTTGTAACGCGCATTGCTAGGTGCATAAGCCGCTTTTTCTAATAGAGCAGCAATATCGTCAACGCCGCGATTGCTCGCCGCATCCATCTCGATATAGTCCACAAAACGGCCTGCATCGATTGCTAGGCAGGCTGGGCACTTACCGCAGGGCTCTGAGGTCATCTTGCCTTGGCCATCTTCACCGACGCAATTGAGGGCCTTTGCCATAATCCGGGCGATGGTGGTTTTACCTACACCTCGAGTGCCAGTAAATAACCAAGCGTGATGTAGGCGTCCCTGGTCAAGGGCATGGGTTAGCGCCTTAACCACATGGTCTTGTCCTACCAGTTGGGGGAAAGTTTTAGGGCGCCACGAACGGGCTAAAGCCAGTGCTGTCATGTCTGACATTCTAACAAGCTAAAATGGAAGTGGATGGGCCTCCCCGCATGGTGGGTTGGATAACCTGGTCAGGTCGGGAACGAAGCAGCCAAACCCAATTTCTGCCAGTGCCGGGGATCAGGCTCATCCACCTTCCCCTTTAGATTTAAGACCCAGAGTTTGGCTTTTCCTGTTCATTATTGGACAAAGTGCCGTTTTGAGCCTCCGCAATATCTTTAAGCCTTGAAGCAAAAGCCGCCCTGCCTTCAGCCTCTGAAACTTTTCGCCCGTTGATCGCCCATATACCTCGCTTGAGATCCTCTTCGGTTATTTCTGGAGCATCGTCTGGATCGATCCATTCTTCTGGAGTGTTATTTATTTTGGTGTTCATAAGTTGAACTTTATCGAGCCCAAAAGAGATTGACAAATCGATATAAATAACATGTAGAACTGTAGGGGTTCCATTACTAAAAATACTGATACAGCGAGCAGTGATATTGGCCTTCTTTTCAAAAATCGACAAATTAGAGAGGTAAAGCCACCCTTTCAAAATGAGGTACATCCACAAAGCCCTTAAAGTTGCCACCCCATTTATTTTTAGGGCTGAGGCTTTCCCAGTATTCACCAACGTTGCGAATCAACTCCCTATCCCAAATAAGCTTTCCTTTCCAAAAGAAATTTAAATCAATAGCGCAACGGGTGAGGTGCTTGCTGTTCATAGTCTTCGATCTGCCAGTCTTGAAGTAGATTTCTTGCTGTTCTGCGGAACGCCAAAGTTCCCCGCCAGTCAGAACCCAGCCCTCATTCGTTGCAAATTGAATCAGATTACAAACATCTAGTAAAAATGCAGCTTGCTCTCCAACTAGGCTATTTCTTGTTGAGCTCATTAAACCCCCTCTTTATGTCGAGAGGCGTTCATCCGAATTTCAAAAATCTTTTCCACCGACCTACCCCCAAAATAAGCCAGCATGACTAATTGCCCCCACTCTCCTAAAAGTTGCACGTATGCTTCATTGATATCAATTCCCATGGCTGATAACAATGCAAATAGTAGGTACGCCGTGAGAATGTAGACTAGTGTTCCAGGGCGGATGTTCTTTGATAACCTGGAATCACTCACCATGTCAGATTGCCAGCGGTTAGTGGCACTGTCTTGTGAGGCTCGATGCATTTCTGCTAAAAGCTTGGATTCCTCAATCTCGAGTTCTTTTTGTTTAAGCGTGTATTGCAAGAGAAGTTGCTCTTGCTCAATCTCTAGTTGCTTGAGTTTAATGAGATCTTCCTGATTGGGATTATCTGGAATGCGAACACCAGTTTTTTTCTCAATAAACTCGGTTGCAATTGCCATATCTAGTCCTGGTATTTGTTATCTACGTACATAAGAAAGGATGTATGCCTTGCGTTTACTCACTTCACTCACAAACACAATGCCTGCATGATCGTGGATGGTGGCCAGAGGCTCTTGTAAAAGGGCTTTATCTGGCAGGTATGGATTACCTTTTCCATCTCGGAGCCTAAACTTGGGTAGGCCTAAGATTTTTGCGGTATCAATAAACGCTGCCACTGTAATTGGCCTATTAAATGATGTGGCTGATCCCCCTCTAGGTGATATCTGAAGTGGCATTAGGGTCATGAGGATTAGGGCACTGGTCAGCATTTGGTTTTATTGGGCTCTCTATGAAATTGCTTAGTTTTTTCATTTTCTTGAGCTTCTAGCTCATTAGATGAGCTTTGATGGTTTTAATCTAAATACTTCTTACCCAAAGGAGCAATCCATGAAACGCGCCATGTTGATCTTGTCATTACTACTCGCTGGCACCGCTAGTGCCCAAGTAAATAATTGGGAGAACTCACCCAATAACTGGAATAACTCTCAGAACAATTGGAGCAACTCACCCAATAACTGGCAGAACAGTCCGAACAATTGGAATAACAGTGCCAATAACTGGAATGCCACTAATGGGGTTTACAACAATCAGGGCAATCGGATCGGTTATGAAACGCAATCCCCTACTGGCGTGACCAATGTCTTTGATAACAATGGCAATCGGATTGGTTACACGCCTGCTAAATGAAAATGTGAATGAATAAATTACTGTTTCTTGATTTTGATGGGGTCTTGCATCCCTCTAGCCCGGGAATTGAACCTCTCTTTGGACGTGCGCAATTGCTAGATAAGATCTTGCATGAGATAGATATTCCTATTGTGATTTCGTCTAGCTGGCGTTTCACACATTCAATTAAGGAGTTGCAAACTAAACTTCCCGCCATGCTGGCTAAATGCGTAGTCGATATAACTGGCGCAGCCCTAATGGGGAAGCATCCACGCCATAACGAAATCTTGCGCTATCTTCAAAATAAGGGATTAACAAGCGATTGGCGAGCCTTAGATGATTCCTACTGGGAATTTCCTTCTGGGTGCCAAGAACTTATTCGCTGCAATCCGAATACTGGTATTGCGGAAAAACAAATTCTAGAATTGCAACAATGGCTATCTACCTGAAGTTACTGTGGTCCATTCGAAAGCTAGTAGGGCTCATGAATGCCCTAATTGCTGCTGTGATTGCTTACGGTTTTTGGCTCTTTTTATCCCGAGATGGAATGATTGACGGTTGGGGCTGGCTAATTACTATCCCAACACTAGCTTTATTACTCATTGCGCCGCCATTACTGACATCACTTGCTATTTTTACAGACAGCTCGCGCAAACTAAAGATTGCGTTTTTAATGCTCAATGTCCTGATCTTAGTATTTTTAATTTGTGGAATTTTTGCAGATCATTGGATCGCGGGTTCTGCAGATAGGCCGTTTAGCATCAGATCGTTTTCTAGGATGAGCTTAATACTGAGCACGCCATTTTTGATTAATGTCATGACGCTTTTGGCGCTACTGCTACCCAAAAAAGTTTTACCTTCCGTAGGTATTCCACCCGCCTGAACCATTGGGCAATGTTTGAATCACGTTACCCCCTGGAGAATAGGTGTTGTAGCCACCAGACCCATTGGGAAGCGTTTGCGTTACACCGCCTTGAGGCCCATAAGAGTTATAGCCGCCAGAACCGTTAGGTAAGGTTTGAGTAACTTGTGCATTTGCAAGGTTGCTGGCAATCAACAGACTGGCGAGCAATAAGGATTTTTTCATCATGGACTCTTTTCTTTTTATAAGGCCATCGGCTCAAGATCGGGCTCTGGTTCGTAATCTTCAAACTCAAAACGCAGCTGGCCAGTTGTCGGTGTAAGTGCTAGTAAATAGCGATCCGGTATTAATCCAACTCGCTCATGCTGTAGTTTGCTTTTTCTAGGCAAGTAATAACAAAGCGAACTCTCTGCTGACAATACGCTGACTTGCCAAACATGGACAATGCCGTGGAGCTCTGGCCAGTGCATCAAACCAAAAGAATCCTCCACGCGCACAATAATTCCACTATTGACCGAAAACTTCGTTCTGCGAGTCATTGCAATAGAGCCTAACTCACAGTTAAGGTGGTAGTTGCCATTTCTAGACATTATTTTCACTCTCTATGGATTCGATCTCTAACAAGTCCATCTGCAACTGCTCTGAATCAGCAAACTCTTCCATGAGATATCCCTGGGGCGGGGTGATTCTGCGTAGGTATTTATCTGGCACCGGCCCACTCTTGGCCGTGACAATATCACCCTCATAATCGTAGGTCAGAAAGCCATGCTCAGTAGCAATGTCCACTTCCCAACTAAAGAGAAGATCCTCTCCAGCACCCCACTCCATCATTCCGATGGCAGATTTGACGCGCACGATATTGCCTAGATTCTGGACTAACTTGCAATTAACGGTGATCGCGAGATCCCCTACCGCGCAATTGAGCTTAGCTAATGGCTCAGTCATTTTCTGCTCCTGTACTGTGCACGGACTTTTTCACGCTCAACAAATAGTAGATGGCCAAATATGCCTTGACTACAAACTAGAAATAATCCAAATAAGAACCAAAGGGCCAAGCTCAGGCTAAAACCATTGGATAGCGAAACCCAGGCGATGAACATTAAGAATATTCCGATGAATTTGATCATGTGATGCTCCTTTGGTGTTTTGTTAATTTATTTCTCATTTTTGATAGATTAATGACCTACTGGCTCATGAAATGAGCTATAAAGTACTTATAGTTCTTAAAACGACAAAAACACCTGTTTGGAGCCCTTATGAGTGATATGGAACGTCTGCATCGCATTAAGTACATGATTCAGCAGCGTAAATGTGTGCCGATCGAGGACTTCTTGGATGAGCTGGAGATCTCTAAGGCCACTTTCAAGCGGGATTTAGAGTATTTGCGCTCTCGCTCTAAGGCCGATATTGAATATGACCGCTTTCTAGGGGGTTATAAGTTCAAAGATGGCAGTGACATTAATAAGATTGAGATGCCTGGACTGTGGTTCTCTGAAAAAGAAGCCACTGCCCTAGTGCTGATGCAGCACCTTCTCTCATCCTTAGATCAGGCGGGTTTAATTGGTCCCCATATCGAACCACTCACGGCCATCATCGATGGCATCTTGGGTCAAAGCGAAACTAGCGCCAAAGAATTGCGCAAACGCATTAAAGTCATTGGCATGGGGTCACGTAAGAACTCGATTGAGAACTTCTCTGAAATCGGTGCAGCCCTACTTAAGCGTAATCGCCTCGAGATCGCTTACTACTCTAAAGGCAAGGGTGAGGACACCAACAGAGAGATCTCTCCGCAGCGCCTGATCTATTACCGGGAGAATTGGTACCTCGATGCTTACTGCCATCTGCGTAACGATTTGCGTAGCTTTGCAGTGGACGGTATTCGCAGTGCAGTACTGACCAATAAAAAAGCGCAAGAAGTGGCTGAAAAAGATTGCCACGAACACTTTGCTGAAAGCTATGGCATCTTCTCGGGCAAAGCCACCCAAAGAGCCAAGCTTCGCTTTACACCAGAACATTCCCGCTGGGTTGCTGGTGAACATTGGCATGGTCAACAAGTGGGTAGCTTTGATAAAGACGGTTACTACAACCTCGAATTTGATTTCAACCAAGATCCAGAATTGATCATGGACATTCTCAAGCATGGCTCCGGTGTTGAGGTGATTGGACCGGTTAGCCTGAAGAACAAAGTAAAAGCTGAACTGGAAAAGGCACTAAAAGGTTACGCTTAAAAATGTAACTACTTGGCCAGCTTTTCACTGCAAGTACGGCAATAGTACTTGCCATCTTTTTCCCAGGCCTGAATCCCCAACTTCTTCGTGCACCAATAGCAATATAGGTTGGTTGAAGGGATGAACTTTCTTTCTGGCAAGTTCTCAAGTAATACTTCAGTTGGTTTTTCTTGGGCCGTGGAAAGTACATAACGCCAGGCCTTTCCGATAAGTTGATATCGAAAGATGCTGTAGATCGATAGAACGCCCATTGCGAAGGCCGCTGTTATCAGCCAGTTTTCCGCAATCCAAGCCAGTATTGCCAATACAGCTAAGTAGGCAAGGTAAATGCCGAGCAATGCGAGAAGATATGGCCAGATTGCCACCAATATGACAATGGAAATAATGGCGCCAATAATGCCGCCTGAATCATTGTTATCTGACATGCGGCTTCCTTGGTGCTTGAGTACTCCAGTCATACGCTAGATCAATAAAGAGTGCGGCCTCTTGTGAGAGAAATTGTGGTGATGGAAAGATCCCCACCCTTCCCAGATCTAATCGATCTGCATCCCAGCAAGTTTGTATCGTCCTATTGATCGATACTTCGCCACCAGAGTGATGGCGTAGCGCATAGCAAAGATAATCTAGCTGTAATGGTCGCAAATTGAAGTAATCCCCGTGAATACCGTGAGCAAATTCTGCCGCGCGTTCACCATGCTGAGGGTCTTTGTCATCATTTAAGCGGCAGCTGTCGTGCAAGAAACCAAAGAGCTCCACCACTAATAAATCAGCCTTGCGGATCTGACCAATATTTTTTCCGTGGTTGAGCACCCTCGCCCAGTGATTAGCCCCATGTATACCTTGCCAATCAAGCTTGAACTCGCTTTTGATGAGTGCAATCAAACCAGGTCGATCAAAGTCCATCAAAGGCCTCGCTATGAAGATGTCGGTCTATTTTTAGATGTAGCTTTAAAGCAGTGGAAAAATAATACAACTTTGGATTGGACTTAATGTATTGATACTCCTGCTCGGTAATGCGTAAGCTAATACCTCTAGCCCAGTAGTAATGAAACCCCTGGTCTTCGATAGCAATGCCAATGTATTGATAGTCAGAAGAATGCGGGGGTTTAAAAATGTGCGGGCTTTTAGTTAACTGCTCTATGTGTATTAATTGAATATTCATTTACTTCTCCTCTTTAGCCAATTCGACAGATGTCAGGGCTTGGCAAGTCGGTTTAAATCCGCCCTTAATGCTTAATGTTGATCTACTCACTTCTAGTGAATTACAGCCTCAGTCACCTCAGGCTTTCCTTCTAGATCTTTTTTTTGACCGGTGATCAAATATTGCTTAGTTGCTATAGCAACCTTCAGGTACTCATCTACCGCCGCTCTGAAATTCTCAAAGCCATCTTGCTTGTTAAATGCGTAGGCCAAACTAAAGATTAGGTTGTCAGCATCTTCGCCATCAAGAGTTACAGTATTTGACTCATCGTTATCAACTACTCTCAGACCTCTAGTAAAGTCAGGTTTCTCGTCCTCGACCCAACTGAGATCGAGCCGATCGACATCAAAACGCAAACTGCGAAATATGTTGTTGATTGTGAAACGGGCACCGCCTAAGTATGTGTAATCGCGCATAAGACCTCCAAATAAATGATTAATCTCTACCAACAAATTATCAAGACTTGGGAGCTCAAATATTGAGCTAGAGAAGCTTTGGCCCAATAAAAAACCCACCAATGGGCGGGTTTGTCGCTTTTGATTACCCGCTGTATTGGGTCTCATCTTTTTAGCACCTTACTAGCGTTAGCAGGTTGCTGTGGCGACAAAGCCATCTCTTGATGTAGCCTTTATTTTATTGACCTTTGATTACAAAGTCAATATGCCTAATTGATTCAAGGCACAATGAGCCTACTGACTACTTACAGAAATACACCCATGTCCCAAGCCATTATTTTCGATGTTGAAGCAACCGATAAAAACGATGCCGTCATTATTGAAGCTGCATCACTTGATGTCACCTCCCTGTCCCCGCTGGATGTGGGCAACCCTTGGGTGCAACGCTACAACCCTGGCAAGCCGATTAGCCTTGGCGCTCTTGCTACCCATCACATCCTGGATGAGGAGCTTGTTAGCTGTCCACCCAGCACTTCTTTTAAGTTACCTGCCGGTACTAAATATTTGATTGGTCATAACATTGATTTTGATTGGGTCGCAATTGGTAGTCCTGAAGTCAAGCGTATTTGCACGCTGGCTCTGGCTCGCAGTCTTTGGCCTGACTTAGATAGCCACACTCAAAGCGCTCTGCTCTATTACTTCGAGCGAGATACTGCCAGAGATCAATTGCGCAATGCCCATAGCGCACTAGCGGATGTGTGGATTTGCTCGAAGATTGTTGGCAAGATTATTGAAAAACTGCACCCCGCTTCTTTGGATGCTTTGTGGGAGATGTCTGAGAAGGCCAGAATTCCGAAGACCATGCCCTTTGGCAAACATAAAGGGATGCTATTAGCCGATGTGCCTAGTAGTTACAAACAGTGGTTACTGGGGCAAGCGGATGTTGACCCTTTTCTGCGCAAAGCTCTAGAAGCTAAATAAAAAAGCCTTTACTAGGGAATAAGGAATCCGTGATTTCCTTATTCCCCTTCTAGGCTCTTTGCTACTTTTTTACTACCTGCTGCTGCTAATTTTTACTGCTGAATTTTTCTCTTACTGATAGCGGCGATTTAGTGCTGCTTGCTTTTGCTGGTAGCTATCGCGCTTAGTGCTTTTCAATACTGCGAAGTAAGACAACACCATGATGGCTGCTAGTGATAGACCGTTAAAGTTATTGAGTAGTTCCATTTGCTTCTCCTTTTTTGCTCGTCTGTTTTTGTTACTGTTATTTCAATTTTTGCTACTGTGTTTTAAGAATAAGGTCTTTGAAGCTCACGAAATGAGCTAGTAAAAATGAGTGCTCATTTTGTTGTTTTTCGGAGTCTTTTTCTTCTTGCGCTTTCATCTTTTTTATCTTTTCCTAGCGCACGACTGGTAATTCATTCCACTGGGTGGTGTAGTTCGGCGACTTATTGCCTGATCTCATTTGCCAGGCTTGCTTGGTTCCTGATGCCCCCGAACGAATGACTGCATTGCCAAAGCGACTGTTAATCGAATCTAAGGCTTTCATGAGATCAGCAGATTTACCTCTGGTCTCTACGTCATCAAACAGCGATTGCTGCACGGTAGGTTTGTCAGACAGCAGATTGAAAACAATGCCGGCCTTCTTGTATCTAAAGCCACTTTGGTAGATTTGCTTAAGACCCTCAATTGCTGCATCGGTAAGTTTGAGGGTGTTATCGGTTGGGTTCTCTAGTGCAATGGTGATGCTTTGGGCGTATTGGGGCTCGTTCTGTTTATGGGGATTGGTTTCAATAAAGATACTGATCGCGCCCGTAACCGAGTTTTGGGTTCTGAGTTTTTCTGCAGCTCTAGCGGCATGCGTAGCAACCGACTCTGCTAGCTCTTCTAGGCTGGTCACTAACTTACCAAAGCTACGTGAGGCAATAATTTGCTGTTTGGCTGGCGCTACTTCTTCTAGCTTTAGGCAAGATACGCCACGTAACTCATAACAAAGTCTTTCCATCACAACGCCAAATTGTTGGCGCATAGTTTGTGGTGATACCTGCAAGAGATCAAAGACGGTATTGATTTGCAGCAGCTTGAGTTTTTTAGCCAGTTGTCTGCCAATACCCCATACCTCACCTGCCGGTATCTCACTCATCCATTGATAGAGCTCTTCCTTGGGCATGCTCTCAACATCACATACGCCTGCAAACTGCGGGTGCTTCTTAGCCAGGTGGTTGGCAAACTTGGCCAAGGTCTTGCTAGAGCCAATGCCTACACAAACAGGTAAACCGGTGGTGTCTTTGACATCTTTTTTAATGATCTGGCCAAGGTGCGTTGCATCTGGATAGGTTTTAAGGACAGATTCAATTTTGAGAAAGCTCTCATCAATGCTGTACACCTCAAGATTAGGCGTAAATCTTCTCAGGACCTGTACGACGCGATCACTCATATCGCCATATAGTGTGTAGTTTGATGAATAGGCCACGATGCCGTGCTCTTTAGCGAGGTCTTTCATCTTGAACCAAGGTGTTGCCATCTTCACACCAAGAGCTTTGACCTCGGCGCTTCTAGCGACAGCACAACCATCATTGTTTGATAGCACTACTACCGGCACACCTTCGAGCTTGGGGGCAAATACCCGCTCGCAAGAAACATAGAAGTTGTTCACATCGACCAATGCGAACAGTTCCTTGGCTTGATGAGATTCGTTGGCTGGGTTCATTTGTTTCCCCTGCTGCTAGCGTTGCTGTACTTGCGCACTACGCCAACGACCACACCCCAGATTTGAAGCTCACTTCCCTCGTCAAATGTGATGGGGTCAAAACTAGGATTTTCTGGTTGGAGCTCGATACGGCCACGTAATTGGTAGAGGCGTTTGATGGTGTACTCGCTATCGACGACTGCCACCACGATGTCTTTGTGTTTTGGTTTGAGGGCTTTATCGACAACTACCTTGTCGCCATCACAGATGCCAGCACCCATCATCGAATCACCCTTCACGGTGAACATAAAGGTCGCTGGCTTGTTCTGAACCAGATAGCGGTTCAAATCGAGGCCCTGTTCAGCGTAATCTGCCGCTGGACTAGGGAATCCAGCCGAAATCCGGTGACTCAGTAGCTTGCACTCAAAGTCGTCAAAATGCGCCGCCAAGGCTTGTGGGGTCTGGCTTAGAGTCGCTTTTTGGAGGTAAGTTTGAGTCGTCATAGTCATTAATATACTGTATGTTTATACAGTATATGTAAAAACAGCATAAATGGAGCTATTTTTGTTGTTTTAGGGCTATTAGCCAGCCTCCTTCCAGTAAAGTTCAAGATCAATACCTCATACCCCACCATTGGAGTTGCCCATGCCATCTAGTAAAACTACTGTTGCCTCAGCCCATATCTCCCCAGTGTTTTTAGATAAAGCTGCCACCACGGCAAAAGCTGTTCTCACAATTGGGGAGGCAGCCTCTAAAGGCGCTCAACTACTAGCCTTTCCAGAATCCTTTATTCCAGGTTTTCCAGTGTGGGCTGCTTTATGGGCCCCCATGAAAAATCACGATCTGTTTGAGATGTTTGTCAACAACAGCATTGCAATTGATGGGCCTGAAATTGCTGCCCTTTGTAAAGCAGCCAAACAACATCAGATCATTGTCTCGATGGGATTTAGCGAAACCAGTCCTTATAGCGTCGGTTGCGTATGGAACTCTAATGTCTTGATTTCTGCAGACGGTGAAATACTCAATCACCACCGCAAACTCGTCCCTACTTTTTATGAAAAACTGATCTGGGCTCCAGGCGATGGTGCAGGCCTACGTGTGAGCCATACACCTATTGGCAATATTGGCGGCCTCATTTGTGGCGAGAACACTAACCCCTTGGCACGTTTTGCGCTAATGGCACAAAAAGAGCAGATTCATATTTCCAGTTGGCCCCCCATCTGGCCCACCAAAGATCCCAAGCAAGGCAACTTTAATAATCTCAATGCCAATCGCATTCGGGCATCTGCTCACTCTTTTGAAGCCAAATGTTTTGGCATCGTCTGCGCTGCCCATATGGATAATGCGATGTTTGATTTCTTCGTGAAACGTGATCCATCGGTCAGCGGTATTTTGAAAAATACGCCGGCTGCAGAGTCTTATTTCATTAGCCCAACGGGTACTCAAATTGGCGAATCTATTCAGGGTAAAGAAGGCATCATCTATGCCGAACTAGATTTGCAGGAATGTATTGAGCCTAAGCAATTTCATGATGTTGTTGGCTACTACAACCGTTTTGATATCTTTGACCTCAAAATTGATCGCAGGCGGGTTGCCCCGGTCACTTGGATAGACGATTCCATGGGGTAAAAGTCATCAATCCCAGTGGGGCATAATTCACTAAGCAATCCATAAAAACAGTAGGAGACAAATGAAGACGTTCAAGATAGCGTCAATTCCAGGCGATGGAATTGGCAAAGAGGTTATTCCCGAATGCGAAAAGGTTCTTAATGCCTTAAGCAAAAAACATCCAGAAATTGCTTTTGAGTTTGAGCACTTTGATTGGGGTGGCGATTACTACCGTAAGCACGGCGTGATGATGCCTGAAGATGGTCTTGAGCCTTTGCGCTCTAAAGATGCCATTTTGTTTGGTTCAGCTGGTGACCCCAAGATTCCGGATCACATTACGCTCTGGGGTTTACGCCTCAAGATCTGCCAAGGCTTTGATCAGTACGCCAACGTGCGCCCTACTCGCATCCTGCCTGGTATTGAAACGCCTTTGCGTAATTGCAAACCCGAGCAACTCGATTGGGTGATCGTGCGTGAGAACTCCGAAGGTGAGTACTCTGGTTTAGGTGGCAGAGCCCATCAAGGTCACCCCATTGAAGTTGCTTCAGATATGAGTATCCTGACACGCGTTGGCGTTGAACGTGTGCAGCGCTATGCCTTTCAGTTAGCGCAGTCACGTCCTCGCAAACATCTTACTGTCATTACTAAATCCAATGCGCAGCGCCATGCGATGGTGATGTGGGATGAAATCGCCGTCCAGATTGCCAAGGAGTTTCCGGATGTCACTTGGGATAAAGAGTTGGTCGATGCCGCAACAGCGCGCATGGTCAATCGCCCTGAGTCTTTAGATACCATCGTTGCTACCAATCTACATGCCGATGTGCTCAGCGACTTAGCCGCTGCTTTAGCAGGTAGTTTAGGCATTGCGCCAACCGGTAATATTGATCCAGAACGTCGCTACCCTTCCATGTTTGAACCCATTCATGGTTCTGCTTTTGACATTATGGGTAAAGGTCTTGCTAACCCCATTGGTACTTTTTGGTCAGCCGTCATGATGCTCGACTTCTTAGGTGAAAAAGCCATAGCAGCCAAACTCATGAGTGCGATTGAAAAAGTGACTGCCAATCCGAAGTTACACACCCGTGATTTAGGAGGCAGCGCCATGATGAGTGATGTCACCAATGCGGTCATCGAGGAGATTTCTAAATGAAACTACTAAAACGAATGAATGTTGCGCTTGTATTGCTAGTTGCCTTGCTCACATCATTTGGCTTGCTTTCTGGAGCGAGCGCGCAGCCACTGCCGGATAAAACCATTCAGTACATCATTCCCTTTCCTGCCGCCGGTGAATCTGACTTGGTAGCTCGCTATCAATCTGATTTATCCGTCAGAAAATATAAGCAACAAATGATGGTTCTTAATCGTGCTGGTGCTGGCGGCGCTCTAGTGTGGAGTGCCATCAATACCTATCCAGCTGATGGCACCAACGTAGTAGGCGTCAATATTCCGCACATCATCTTGCAACCACTACAAGAAGGTATTCAGTACAAGACCGATGACATCAATGCGATCTACTACTACCACTTCACACCAGATGCCTTAATGGTCTCTGCTGATAGTCCTTACAAAACCTACCAAGAGTTTGTGGCAGCAGCCAAAAAAGATCCAGGCAAGATGACATTGGCTGGATCTTCGCAATACTCAGCCAACCACATGGCTGTCGAGCGTTTGAATAAGTTGGCTGGCGTCAAAATTACTTATGTTCCCTTTAAAGGTACGGGTGATTTAATTACCGCTTTAATTGGGATGCACGTTGATGGCGCAATGGGTTACTTACCATTAGCCATTCAGCAAAAGACTAAAGTGCGCACTTTAGCGATTGCTACCGAGAAGCGTAACCCTGCGCTACCAGACGTTCCTACCTTTAAAGAACTAGGTCTGAATTGGGTCGATGGCGCTTACCGTGGTGTTGCCGTACCTAAAGCCACCCCATTAGTGCTTCAGCAGAAACTATCGGACTACTTTGGCGTACTCAACTCAGACCCTGAAACGAAGAAGAAGTTAGAAGAATCAGGATTTGTGATTGTGGATATTCCATTGGCAAAGATTCCGGCATTCATGAAAGAGAAAACGCCTCAAGCAATGGATGATGCTAAAAATGCGGGAATGATTAAGTAAGGCGCAGTGCTGTGTTTTCACTTTGCTTAACTTTTCTTCTTGCCTTCAGTAAATAAACCACCCGAGGGTGGTTTATTTACTAGCAGAAAGCAAACGCCAAGATTGCCGGGTCATCCAAAAATGCATTAGATAGATAAAGACTGGCCCGAAAGATCCAGGGCTGCACTATCTCGGTAATCGCGTTTAAATGCTCCATGCCGGTAGTTTACTAAAGATGCTAGGCTTAACCCAAAAAATCTGCCTTACCAATTTCAACGCCGTTGTGACGCAAGATATTGTAGGTAGTCGTGACATGGAAATAGAAGTTTGGAATGATCCAAGTCAGCAAGTATTGCTCACCCACAAACTCAAAGTTCCACTCTTTAATGGAGAACTTGATCTCTTTGGCTTCTGTGCCATCTAACTGCTCAGGCTTGATGCTGTCAATAAACGCAATGGTTTTAGCAACGCGCTCTTGCAGCTCAGGAAAAGTGGTTTCATTGTCTTCAAACTTCGGTGGCTCAATGCTAGCCAAGCGACTTAAGCCATTCTTTACCTGATCACAAGCAATGAATACTTGTCTAGTAAGCGGGAGCATGTCTGGGAATAAACGATCTCCTGTCAATACAGTGCCTTCAATTTTCTTGGCGCTAGCGTACTCTTCACCCTTTTTAAGGATTGCAGAAAGATTAACGAGCATCTTCTTTAGTTGTGGAACTGATGCTTGGTACATTGAAATTGCCATGGTTACTTACTACTTTCTAGTGTGTGTTGAATGTATAAATTTATTTTGTTATGGAGGGATGCTTACACATCGCTCATGAAATCGCCGCCACCGCTGCTGTCATCCCAGGAGCTCGAACCACCATCATCCCAAGAGCTTGCATCGTTCACGCCAAAGTTGGCCGCATCCGGTGCTGGTCCACCCACTTGGTTAAAACCACTGTTGGCATTACCTGGATTGGGCTGATTGTTGCCGCCCATTAAATGACTAGCCAATGCTTGACCAGCAACCATGCCGGCACCCAGTGCTGCACCGGTTGCTAAGCTGCCCATTAAGCCGCCGCCCATTCCGCCTTGTGCTGCTGGTGGGTAACCTGGCGGATATCCTGCAGGACCACCAGGTGTGCCTGGCGCACTTGAATAAGCAGCGCTCGGTGCGTTGTAGACCTGAACTGGCTGTGGACGCTTTCTCATGAAGAACGCGATACCCGCTACTAAGATCGCAATTAACACCCAGAAGATTGGGTTAGTGAAGATGGATTCAGCCCCGGCATTTGTTGCAGCAGGTGCAGAACCTGCGCGCAATTGCGCTTGCAATTTCTGAACAGAGTCAGGTTGAGCAAAAGGCAATCCTGGTGCTAAGTTTTCCGCTTGAACAAAAGCATTTCTAGCGGCATCTAACTTGCCCTCTTTAAGGTAGAGCTCAGAAGCGATGTAATGCGCTTTGGCGCTATTAGGATGGTTTTGCAAGACCTCTTTCATCATGGCATCTGCTTTGCCCAATTGCCCAGACTGAATGGCTTGAGATACCTCAGGCAAGGTAGGTTCGGCTAAGGCTAGGCCGCTACACAGCAATAGGCTGGCAGCAAATAAACTGACAAAAAAATTAGAGAAACGTTGCATCTTCATCGTGGCTCCTTTAAGCGTGATCACTGATTATCCCTAGTTTGGGGATTTTTGCTCCTAGCCCTATATATGGGGGCTAAGTAGGGTTATTCAAGGGCCAAGGAAGCTTAGAGAGCTTCGCCGATTTGCTCGATCTTTCCACCAGATGAAATCAAGTAAGCCCTGTTTTCTTTATCAGGACGAATCCGTTTGAGCTCTTTTTGGTAGTTTTGTAGTTGCTTGAGGTATTTGCCATACATCTCGCTATCTTGCTTTGGAATGCTCAGCTTGTAATCGATGATGGCCAGGTGATCGCCCATCTCTACCAAGCGATCAAGACGAAAGCTTTTACCGTCTTCGCTAGCGATATCCAATTCATTCCACGCCTGTAGCCATTCTCCGGGACTGAGATACAACTGTAGCTCTGGCGTATTGAGTACGACTTGGATATGGGTGAGGAGTTTTTTGGCTGCCGCTGGATTCACGCCAAGCCAATTCATCACTTCTTGCTCACTTGGTATAGCGGGAGACTTTTCTGACTTGCTGGATTGCGGAACCAAAAACTCCAACAGCTTATGAAAATGCACACCCTCTTCGAGGATTTCTGGATCGGGGGATTTGTCTGCTTCGGCCTGTATGGCTTTTACGGTAGCGCCACTGACAATATCTTGTAGTTGTTGCTGATGGCTGAGTTTTGCCTCTTCCCAAGAAATCTGAAAATCTTCAATGCTGAAGTTCTCTGGAGTTTGAATATTTTTTTGTGGGGCATTTTTTTCTGTAGCTCCAGCACTGGGCATTGCCACTATAGGCTCTACAGTAGGAAGCTGTCCAAACGAAGCTCTTGCATACCAGGACTTTTGATCTAAACCTGTTGGGTTGTTGGTGCTGGACTCTTTGGCTACACCGCTAATCCAAAGACCCTGTTTGGCGCGTGTCATCGCGACATAGAGCAAGTTCCAGTTTTCATTCTGACCAATGAGCTCTTCGTCTTCCCGAATCTGGCTTCGCGGCGAAGTTAAGCTGGCCTTGGTATACATCGATAAGTGTGATGGACTACTCTCACTAGGCGACCACTCTAAAAGCACGCCAGAATGATCAGAATTACCTACCGTATGGTTGGCATCCAAAATAATCACAAAGGGTGACTCCAGCCCTTTAGCTCCATGAATGGTCATCAAGCGAACACGCTTATGCTTATCCTCTTCTGACATCTCACTGTCTTCATCCACTTCAGCTAGTTCAGTCTCGGCCTCTAGCTCTACATCACCTTCATCAGGGGTTTCGTCATCATCACCCCGGCGCATAGCATTGATCTCATCAATAAAGCGACTCAAGCTTGGGTAACGACCGCCATCTTGATTCAGAGATAACTCTAAGAAGGCATCTAAATTAGCAATCACCTGTGCACGCGCCAACGGTTGTGCAGTAATTGCATACTCAAAACGCAAATTACTTTCTTGATAGATCTGATCGAGCAGGTCATGCACTGGCAAGCGTTCACCTAAGACACGCCAATGCTCTAAGAAACGCGCCACCTTCTGAACTGCTGCATCTGGGCTATCTTGTAAGACATCCCACCAAGATTGATATTGGTTATTCGCCTTAGTAATGCTTAGGCTTTGCATTTGCTGATCTGTAAAACCAAAGATTGGACTTCTCAACACCTGCGCTAATGGCAAATCATGGCGCGGTGATAGCAATACTGTCAGCAATGCAATCAGATCATCAATCTCTAGAGTATTGAGTAAGCCACCTAACCTAGAGCTGTCATAGGCAAGCTCAACTTCACGCAAGGCCCTCTCAAACTGCGGCAAGTATTTGCGACGCTTCACAAGTAATAAGAAATCACTTTCTCTGGCGGCGCGCCAAATTTTGCGGCCGTCTTCCTCATCCATTACTTGGCGTGTTGCCATCACTTGATGAATGAGTTTGCAGATTTCTTGACCTTCAACATAGCGCTGTGTAGCTGCCACTGTTTGATTGACATCGGTAATGGGTGCATCGAAAGCATTGCCAACACGAGGCTCTAACTCCTCTTTGACATAGGGAACTAGCGGCAATAGCGCAGCTTCACCCTCTTTTGAATACAGTTCGTTTGGTAGGCCCGCTTCTAAGGGCTTCCACAAGGTGTCCTGCTCGTTGAATTTGTAAGTAGGTGGCAACTGTGAAGGAGCAAAGGTAGCGTTCACTGCTGAGTTAATTTTGGGCGCATTGCGACGCGTTGTATCTTGATCCAGCGCGACTGCTTGCAGATGGGTTTCTAAGAACTCTCTTGCACTAGTAAATAAGCGTGGATCTGCTCTGCGGAAGCGATAAATTGATTGCTTGGGGTCACCCACAATAAAGACGCTGGGTTTACTTTCATCTTGACCATAACCTTCGAGCCACGAGCGCAAAATTTGCCACTGCAATGGATTGGTATCCTGAAACTCATCAATCAAGATGTGTTTATATTTAGCATCAAGACGTGCTTGTAAATACGCTGCATTGGCTGAGTCGGCCATCAACTGACTGACGCCAATTTCTAAATCATCAAAATCGCGCACCCGCATTGCTTCTTTAGTGGCAGCAGCATGATCCATCATGCGCTCGCTCATCCCAAACCAGGCTTGATTTAATGCATAAACCTCTTTTTCAGCTTCGCAATCTAAGTACTCAATAAATGCTTGCGCCCAAGCTTGCTTATAAGCAATGTGGTCTGGCTCTAAATGGCTTAAGCCTTCGTTCTTGAGATAGGTCTTCACAGCGCCAAGGGCTTTGTTGTTATTAGAGCGAGATTCGCCATCGCCATTTAAAAATACTAGCTGGAGATTTGAGGCTACTTCCAGAACATCACCACCACGCTGCATACACTCTAAAGCGAAAACTAGGCGTGGCAAGAAATCGCTCTCTTGTGCACTGCTATGAGCAAAGCAACGCACGAGAAACTCTAAATCAGCTCTGGCATTGGGTGCATTCCACATCCTGAGCAGCGGATTATCGATATTGAGTCTAGGTAAAAATTGCTTGAGGTGTTCGATAGGGGTAATGCCTTTTGCTTTGCAAGCTTGCGCAAAGAAAGTCCAGGCACCACGTTGTTTCATCAGGCCGTAGTTACCCATTAAGAACTTTTGAGTATTACTTGCGCCCAACTGATTTAATAGGACGTCATAGTGCGCCTTCAGATCTGCAGGTAAATCGCCCCACCAGTCATCTAAGCACTCCTCTAGCAATCGTTTGCTGTCCTCGCGCAAACTAAAGCCTGGTTGCACTTCAGCTGAGATGGGTGCGGCGTTCAATAATCTGCCAAACCAACCATGGAAAGTATCGATCACAATCGACTGCGGGCTAGAGAGCACCTTGTTATATAAGTCCTTGGCTTGCGGCAATACTGCTGTTGCCTCATCCTTTTCCAAGCCTCGCTCCTGTAATGCATGAACAAGCTCGGCATCACTCATTTTTGAAAATTGCTCTAGCAAACCATAGAGTCGGTCGCGCATCTCTTGTGCGGCTTTGCGGGTAAATGTCAGCGCCAGAATTTCTTGTGGTTTTGCTCCAGCAAGCAAGAGCCGAATCATGCGGGCAACCAATAGCCAAGTCTTACCACTACCAGCACAAGCAGAAACAATGACCGATCTGCGAGGATCACAAGCGATGGCGTTATCAAACTTCTTTTTCACCACATCCCCTTTCTGCAAATACCTCTTGCCTCACAGTATTTGCATACGCCATCAGGCGCAAATGCCGCCATCTCTTTTCTGGACCACAGGTTTTGCATGTCTTGAATCAGTTGCTCAGAAAAAACAGGCATTAAATCTGGGACGTCTTCTACTTCCAATGATCTAGTGAGTTTCTTATCTCGTTTGATATCCACCTTGAGTGAAACCCACTGAGCTTGATTAACTTCACGACCCTGCAGATGGGCGCTTTCTGGGTCTTCATTCGCAGCACGTGCATAAATGAGCAACTGCGGATCATCTAAGAGATATTCGGCACGTTTTTTAATCTTGGTCATTGACTGATTCTTATAATCAATCACCTCTGCTGCTTGCTTACTGTCTACATTGATATCAAAACGATCGGCGCGCCCTGCAATCCGCATGAGTCTATCTACCCCATCAGCATCGACAAAGTGCAGATCAAATCCAACTTGATGTTCTGCATTGTGATAACGCCAGCCCTCGGCCTCTCTTTGCAATTGCCAATCCACAAAGCTTGGAATTTGTTTTTGCCAATCTCGTAAAGTGCCTAGCACTCGGCCATCACCTTCAATGAGACGTTTGAACTCTTTTTCAGAGATGGCGAATAACTGCTGTTCCATCCACTGACGGCGAACTGGGGTGTTATCTTTGATTTTTGAATCTGCTTTTTGCTCTTCAGTTTTCAGTGCCTGATAAAAATTACGCAGTAGAGCATGTAAAGACTGGCCCGCTAAAGATGCATCAAAGCCGTCTTCAAATTCTTTTGCTTCACGCAGTCCCAATAAACTGCGGACATAGTACTTATAGGGGCAGTCTCTTAACGCTTTATAAGCACTAGGGCTCATGGACAGCGGCAAAGGTAAATCGGGATCTAAGGTCGTTACCGCCCTCTCTATCGGCCTAGCCTTTCCTCCATGTAATTCTGGCTGAGAAACCACTGCCGTCCATTTTGGCAATTGTGTTTGTAGGCGCTGTATCCATGCCGATGGTCTGAGTGGCTCACCACTCTTGCTTTTACTTTGCCAAAGCAGATCAACATTCGCACAAGACATTAATAGTTGCGAGAAATCCCGTGCTTGCTGAACGTATTGCGCAGTAATCGTCGATGCTTTGAGTAAGCGATTGAGCGTGTCCGAAAAAAACAAGGGTGGCTCTGAGAATGCCGGCAATTGCTGCTCGTCACAACCTACGACTACCACTGCATCGAATGTTCTCAGGCGTGTAGAACTCAAAGGCAAGATACTTAAAGTGGCTTGCGCATCTTTACCAGCCTCTTCATAGGACGCTTCTTCCATCACGGTCTTGATCAGACTAATCCATTCAGCAAGACGCATGGCAACACGTTGGTAATCGCTAGAACTTAAATCAAAGGTATGAATTACTTCTAATAATTGCTTACCTGCAGAATCTTTTTCTAAGGCTTTAGCAATGCCGGTGTCTAGTAAGTTCTGCTGCAAAAGTGCATAAGCATTGGAGCAATTGAGACTCATCTCTTGCCAAGCGTAGTGGCGCTCTCTGACAAATTGCAGCAGTTTTAATAAAGCCTCGTTCGGTGCAGTGTCGTGGTTTACAGCGTACGCATTAGCCCGCTCGATCGCCATGTAAAAGGTTTCCCATCCAGATTTGGCTTGACTAGCAATCAAGATATCTTCTAACTGCGCGACTAGGCCAATACATACCTCTGGGGTCTTTTGGATACAAGCCGGAATATCCAAATACGGATTTTGTAAAAACTCTAATAAGACGCTCGCCGTTGGCCCCTCCTTAGGAGCGCGGATCAGCTCTAACCAACTATTGAGCGCTGCTGCTGCCCTGGTGGTATCTAACTTCCAACCGGTTTCATCACGAATATTTAAGGCTGGGCCTAAACGCGCTAACAAGGCCCGCGCCCTTCTTGCGGCCAAACGATCTTGCGCTACTAAAGCGATATTTTTCTTGCCGCCAATCAGATGTGACTCAATCGACCTGGCTGCTGCCCAGGCCAACTCTTCAAAACGCCTTGCCGAAATCAAGTTCCAAGCTTGGTAATGCGCTGCTTCAATATTATTTTTGAGTTGTTGTACTTGTTCTGCGCTTAACTCAATGAGTTCGCCTGAAGCATTTTCTCCAGCGAGCGCTTCAGACCACAAGGCAACGGCTTGCCAATCTAATGTGACCTCTACGACTGGAGCATATTGAGCGTAATCATTTAAATACTTCCCAATCACCTCTTGATCAATCGGCTTAGGGTCGGCCGTCTGCACCCAGATAAAAGGTCTTGGTGCTGGTTGGTGTGTTTGTTGATGCGTTTCTTCCTGAGCTGCACTAAGATGGGCTGCCATCGCAAATCGTTTCCGAAATACGGCATCGCCCACCCCACTTAAATAACGCCAGAAGGTCAGCAAGACTTCGGATTCTTGATCAACCACTTTGCGCGCAAGTTCTGGATAGGCTTGTGCAATGGTTTTATCCAGTAGCGCTTGCAATTGTCTAGTCCATGCTTCTGAATCAAGTGCATTAGTTTTAATTAAACGATTTAATTGATCATGCAATTGCGGAATGATGGCTTCAGACAAAATATCGCAAGCATCAATCACAGACTGCGCAAGACCCCACGCGCCCGCATCACTTTCTGCTTTGAACCACGTTTTGAGTTTGGGATGTTTACGTAGATTTACATAGACTGAGATCCAACGCTCTAAGTCGGATTGTTTTTTTGGAAACTTCCACGCGCCAGGCGCTGCTTCTAACCAGTCATTAAAACTCATCACTTGCGGTAAGAGCGCGATCTTTGGATCTAGGCCTTTTGGTCTATAAAATTCTAATGCCGCCCTTACTCCGATCAGCGGGCCTGCTGTACTAAGCACCACTAAGGGGCGTTCGTTTGTTTGCACTGCACAATCCCAAATCCCTTTAGCTAACTGCTCAAGCGCGCTGGCATCAGGCGTAATCGACCATGAGTGCGGTTGCTCTTGCTTAGAAATAGTAGGGAAAGGCTGAGACATTCAGTTTGGTTTTAGGGCTTATGTTTTAAATTTGGGCAGAAAGTTTGGCTTATTGCTAATATAAGCGTTGTAGCGATATAACTAAATAAGCCTAAATAAGGAATTTTCATGAGTGCCGGCATCAAACATGTAACAGACGCCTCTTTTGAGCAGGACGTCCTCAAATCTGACAAACCTGTATTGCTCGACTTCTGGGCTGAATGGTGTGGTCCTTGCAAAATGATCGGCCCTATTTTGGAAGACCTGTCTACCGAGTACGGTGACAAGCTCCAAATCGCTAAGATGAACGTGGATGAGAACCAAGGCGTTCCCGCCCAGTTCAATATTCGTGGCATCCCTACCCTGATTTTGTTCAAGAACGGTACTGTTGCCGCTCAAAAGGTAGGCGCCCTGGCCAAGTCCCAGTTGACTGCTTTTATTGATAGTCATCTGTAAATAGTTGCAGATCACAGGCTCACTGGGTGGGCCTGTGGTTTTTCTGGGTTTTTAGCTGTTTCTAGCTGAAATTTAGTGTAGTATGGCTTTATTCAGTATTTCAACGCACTTACCAGTGCTCCGATTTCCCGCAATTTACTCCCCCTTCTTTTAGCAAATACCCAAAATTCTGTTTTTCTATCTAGTCTTGATCAAGGCTAGCGATCTCCCAAAACCATATCCACAAATTCATCTTTATCTATACCCGAGAACCACATGCAATTAACTGAACTCAAAGTCCTCCACGTTTCCGCTCTGCTTGAAATGGCAGCTAGCTTGGAGATTGAAAACACGCAACGGATGCGCAAACAAGAATTGATGTTTGCCATTTTGAAAAAGCGCGCTAAAGCCGGTGAAATGGTTTTTGGTGACGGTACTTTAGAAGTGTTGCCAGATGGCTTTGGTTTCTTGCGCTCTCCTGAAGCCTCTTACATGGCTTCTCCAGACGATATCTATATCTCTCCTGCTCAGATCCGCCGCTTTAACCTACACACGGGGGACAGCGTTGAAGGTGAAGTTCGTACACCTAAAGATGGTGAGCGTTACTTTGCATTAGTCAAAGTTGACAAGATCAACGGTTTGCCTCCTGAGGCCCTTAAGAACCGCATCATGTTTGAGAACTTGACGCCGCTTCACCCAAATCGCACGATTTTGTTAGAGCGCGATATCAAGGCAGAAGAAAACCTCACAGGTCGCATCATCGACATGATCTCCCCGATCGGCTTTGGCCAACGGGGCTTGATTGTGTCTTCACCAAAGTCCGGTAAGACAGTGATGATGCAGCACATCGCTCACGCGATTGCTGCTAATAACCCAGACGCGATCTTGATCGTTCTGCTCGTTGACGAACGTCCTGAAGAAGTGACCGAGATGCAGCGCTCTGTTCGCGGTGAAGTCGTTGCCTCTACTTTTGATGAGCCAGCAGTTCGTCACGTTCAAGTAGCCGAAATGGTGATTGAAAAAGCCAAGCGCTTAGTGGAGATGGGCAAAGATGTGATCATCTTGCTTGACTCCATTACCCGCCTTGCTCGCGCATACAACACGGTTATTCCTTCATCAGGCAAGGTGTTGTCTGGTGGTGTGGATGCCAACGCATTACAACGCCCTAAACGCTTCTTTGGTGCTGCTCGTAACATCGAAGAAGGTGGCTCACTCACCATCATCGCTACTGCCTTGATTGAAACGGGTAGCCGTATGGATGACCTCATCTACGAAGAGTTCAAAGGTACCGGCAACATGGAAGTCCACCTTGAGCGTCGTTTGGCTGAGCGTCGTGTTTACCCATCAATTAACCTTAACAAGTCCGGCACACGTCGTGAAGAGTTGCTGGTTAAAGCTGAAAACCTGCAAAAAATCTGGGTTTTACGCAAGCTTTTGGCCGATATGGACGATATCGAGGCAATGAACTTCATCGTTGATAAGCTCAAATCCACCAAAAATAACGGTGAATTCTTCGACTTAATGCGTAAAGGTGGCTAAAAAGGGGCAGTTTTAGCCCTTTTTAGACTACAAAACCGCGCTTTGTTGTTGATTTCATGGCATAATTTCGCTTTTACTGATTTACCAACCTGGGAAAGTATTTAAGCCAATTTGGCTCAAACGGCTACCCGCTCATAGGACTCAAAATGAAACCTGGCATTCACCCCGAATATCGTGAAATCGTCTTTGTAGACGTTTCAAACAACTTCAGCTTCAAGACTCGCTCCACAATGAACACTAGAGAGAAAATCAAGTGGGAAGATGGCAATGAGTATCCATTGGCCAAGATCGAGACTTCATCAGAATCACACCCTTTCTACACTGGCACCCAGAAGATTATGGATACCGCTGGTCGTGTTGAGAAATTCCGTCAGAAATTCGGTACTAAAGCAGTTGCTAAGGCTGCCGGTGATGGCGTTGCTAAAACAGCTGAGAAAAAAGCTGCAGCAGCAGAAGCTAAAGCAGCAGAAAAGACTTCTAAAAAGAAGGCTTAATCTAGGCTTAGGCACAGACTTACTCATAGCAGGGATTTTGGGGTGTTAACTCCTTCCCTGCGAGATAATGAAGGCAGCGTTTGCTGCCTTTTTTATTGCCTCAAAATTTACTTGCTCCCCCTACTTAGCTAATGGTCAAACTTACCGCCGCCGCCACCAACTCGATTCCGCGCATTATTATTTTTGCACTGACTTTAGTCTATGGTTTTGCTGGTCTCTTTTTCCGTGACCCCTGGAAGAACGAGGATGCAATTGGTTTTGGCGGTATGTGGACACTCTTTCGTGGTAACTCGCTCGATTGGATTGTTCCGCATCTAGCAGGACGCGATCTTTCTCTGGGTGCACCACTACCGTATTGGATGGGCGCGATTCTCATTGATCTATTTGGTTCTTGGATTGGCGCAGCCAATGCTGCTCGCCTCTACTCTGCGATTTGTTTCTTTGCTGCAGCCTTAGCCATTTGGTATGCGACGTATCTTTTAGGTCGCAGAAATGAAGTGCAACCGATGGCACTCGCTGTGGGTGGTCAACCCAATCGCAAAAACTATGGCATGACCTTGGCCGACGGCGCATTGCTCATCTTCTTAGCCTGCGTTGGTCTTGCGCAGCGTGCTCATGAGACTACGCCAATGATGGCGCAGTTGATGGGTATCAGCATTGTTCTCTACGGCACTGTACGGGGCTTAGATAAGCCATGGCAAGGTGGTCTTGGGACTGGTCTGGGCATTATCATCGTCGCCCTATCGAGCAACCTCACACTCAGCCTGATCGTGGTCACCTCAACCATCATTGCGGTGATTGCTAGTAATGCCAAGTTACGTTTTCGTTGGACGCTGACCAGTACAGTTTTAGGTTTAATGGGTTTTGCGATCTGGCCCATCTTGTGGCAACTAGGTCACATCACTCCTGAGTGGCGTCATATCGCTGAACAAGGCTGGCGCAATATGCCTGAGATGCGCTCAGCACCTTCTCTTGAATCTCTCTCCTTCTTGAGTGTGAACTTCTGGGCTTATGCCTGGCCTGTCTGGCCACTAGCGTTTATTTCTTTGGCTCACTGGGGTCGCGCTAAAGCTGCAGGTGCTTGGCGTGCCCCGCACCTTGCCATACCGCTGAGTTTGTTTATTGGCTGTTTCATTTATGTTCTGTTTCGCGAAGAAGCAAATGAACATGACTTGATGATTTTGATTCCGAGTTTGTCGATCATTGCCGCCTTTAGTTTGCCGATTCTCAAACGCAGTCTCATTAGTTTCATTGACTGGTTTGCGATGTTTAGCTTCACGCTGATTGCACTGGCCATCTGGATTATTTGGCTGGCCAAGGTTACCGGCTATCCCGAAGCAACCGCCGCCAATATTGCTCGACTACTTCCTGGTTTTCAAGGTCAATTTAATTGGCTCGCTTTTATTGTGGCGATTGTGATTACGGGTGTGTGGGTGTCGGTAGTGCGCTGGAGAACCTCACATGCTCCAAAAGAAATCTGGCGTTGCTTGATTATTTCTGCATCAGGCACTACTTTGATGTGGGTCTTGCTGATGACTTTATGGCTTCCTACAATCAACTACGCCAAGACCTATCGCCAAGTATCGGCTCGTCTCTCGCAAGTAGTCACTAAAGAATCTGGTTGCATTGACACTACCAATATTGGCGCGGCGCAATTAGCCTCCTTCTCTTACTTTACCAAGCTGACTTTGCGCGATGATTCCAGTTGCCATTGGATGTTGACTCATAATCAATCTGAGGCAAGAGCTTATGCCAGTCTCAACAATAAGAAATTAACCCTTCTCTGGGAAGATCGCCGCGCATCTGATCGCGATGAACGACTCAGACTCTATCAAGTCAGCGCGGAGTAATGGGTGTTGCACTTTAAGTTATCGCGCCTGCGCGAGGATATTCCTGCTTTACTAAAACTCGCTGGCCCCCTTCTGGTTGGTCAATTGGCAGTCATCGCATTTGGTGTTTTAGATACCGCGATGACCGCACGCTACTCTGCAGATGACCTTGCTGCACTGGCTATGGCTTCAGCGATCTTCATTAGTATCTATGTTGGCCTGACTGGCGTTATCTCAGCACTCGCCCCAATTGCGGGACAACTCTTTGGCGCCAAACGTTTTGATGAAATCGGTGAAGAAGTTCGCCAAGCCACTTGGCTAGCAGTAGGGCTCACAGTCTTAGGCTGTTTTGTTCTCATGAATGCCGACTACCTCCTAGCCATCTCCAGAATCAAACCGGAGATCGAGGATAAGGCCAGGTTGTATCTCAACATTTTGGCGCTTGGCTTACCAGCTAGCATGGGCATGCGCGTTCTGATGGCGCTGCACAATGCCGTCTCTCGTCCTGCAGTCATTACCGTGGTGCAATTAGTCGGCCTTGGTCTGAAATTACCCCTTAACCTACTCTTCATCTATGGTGGATTAGGCATTGAAGGTATGGGCGGTCCGGGGTGCGCAGTTGCTACTGTCATCATCAATTGGTTCTGGCTCATTATTACTCTCAGCTTTGTGTTGATTGATCGCTTCTACAGGCCCTTCAAAATCTTTAGTCATTTTAGCAAGCCGGATTGGCATCGCATCTGGGCATTGCTCAAGCTTGGCACCCCCATTGGCTTTAGCTATCTGATTGAGGTGACTTCCTTTACGTTTATGTCTTTGTTTATTGCGCGCTTAGGCACTACTGCACTAGCAGGACATCAGATTGTCGCCAATATGGGCACGGTTATTTACATGGTGCCGCTTTCATTGTCGATCGCAACCATGACTTTGGTATCGCAATCTATTGGTGCGGACAAACAAGAGCGTGCCGAAGAAATTGGATGGTCTTCTGTGTTCTTTACTACCGTGCTGTGCATCCTCATTGGCATTGGGGTTTGGGTCTTTAAGTTTGAACTCTTAGACTTGTACGACCCGCCCGCAGAAGTGAAAGTATTCTCCGTTCCGCTATTTTTGTTTATTGCTTTTTACCAAGTCTTCGATGCACTACAAGTGACAGCAGCATTTATTCTGCGCGCTTATCGCATCGCTTTTTGGCCAATGCTGATTTATGCTGGCTCACTCTGGGGTGTAGGCCTAGGTGGCGGTTACCTCATGGGATTTAATGTATTTGGTAATACCCCGATATTTTTGCAAGGCGCCAATGGCTTTTGGGCTGGCAATAGTTTGAGTCTTGGGTTGGCTGCTTGCTTTTTACTCTATCTATTTAGAAGAACGGCGGCACGCTTTGAAAGAACGCATCCGCCAGTTCAAGTCTAAGAACTGATTTCAGTTTTTCTTTGCTTTACTTTACTAAGTTGTAGCTGCCATTCGGGCTTGGTGGGCGATTGCCTGAACTGGGCGCACCGTAACTAGGAACTTGATTACCTTTTGCATACATACATTGTTGATATGCAATGTTGTACTGAGTTTGCGCCTGATTTTCTTTTCCGGAAGCATTCATAGCACCCATTGCAGCACCACCTAATAAACCAACGCCCGCACCAGTACCGACGTTAGTGTGACTGCCACCGCCAATCACTGCACCAGCAGCTGCGCCCAATGCAGCGCCAAGAGCTGCGCTAGTCGCGCCTTCTTTAAGGGCTGCATTGCTAGTGTCCTTTACAGCATCAGCAGCAAACACACGACATTGTTGATCTTCTTGCTGGAATACTTCAAACGGCTTACCTTCACGCGGCATGATCGCGATGGTTGGACCAGTTGGTGCAGATACGCAAGCAACTAAAGAAGTAATCAGCGCCGCAGACAGAATTAAACGTTTCATTAGAAATCCTTTTTTACTCAATTTTTTACTTGTTATAGGCGATTAATTATTGGGTCTTTGTGGTTTTACGCCGCTCGATGGTGGAATCGCCGGTTGAGCCTGCCAGCCTGAGGAACAGTCTTGTACGTATGGGAAAAATTGCCCACTTGCTTGGCAAAAATACCAAACTGCTGGTTGGGGTTGTGAAGCCAAAACCATGGGCTGTGGTGGCGCATAAGCCACTGGTGGTGCATAGACAACTGGAGGTGAATAATAGCCAGCATAGGGATAGCCGTAAGGGACGCCGTAATAGCCACCACCATAAGCCCAATTACCGCGCCAACCTGGACCATAGTGACTACCCCAACCTGGTCCGTATGCAGCTGGACGCCAACCACCGCCACCATAGCCGCCACCGACAGAAACATTCCAGCCAACATAACCCGCTTGGGCAGCCGCCGGAAAAACAGCAGCTAGCCCTGTAAGCGCCAAGCCTAGCACGATGTACTTTTTAAACCGTTTCATATTTGACCCCTCTAATTGGTCAGTTCACACTTTTAAGTCTACACTGAGTCAGCCCTTTTGGTAAGACTGCTTGCAAGGCTTTATTAGTGAATATTCTTATCTATTTAACGCCTCAGAAAATACTAAGCTGACAAGAAAAGTACTTATTTCTTACTCGACTTTAGCTCCGGACTGATGGACGACCCTGGACCATTTACTAGTCTCATATTGAATCAATTTAGCCAGCTCTTTTGGGCTGCCAGGGGCCGGCTCTAAGCCACCCTCTAGAAGTCTATTGCGGACTTGAGGGTTATTGAGGGTTTGACGCGTTAAGGCATTTAGCCGCTTTTGGACTGCAACGGGCAAATTAGCAGGCGCCATTAAAGAGAACCAGGAGGTCGCCTCAAAACCATGCAGACCCTGCTCTGCTAGCGTCGGAATATCTGGAGCTGCCGGAGAGCGTTTTAAGGTGGTCACGCCCAAAGCCTGCACTTCACCGGCTTTAATTAGCGGCAAAGATGAGGATAGATTATCAAATAGCATGGTGATTCGACCGCTGATTAAATCAGGCAAAGATTGCGCCCTACCTTTGTATGGAATATGCCTAATCTCAACACCAGCCATCTCTTTAAATAACTCGCCAGACATGTGCAAAGAAGTACCAACCCCAGAAGAACCAAAGGTGAGTTGATTGGGTTTTGCTTTGGCCATTTCAATCAACTCATGCAAATTATTAACGCCGAGGCGTTTATTCACAATCAGCACATTGGGCGTGCTTGCCAAGAAACTAATGGGTGTGAAATCCTTAATCGGATCGTAAGCCATCTTTTCATAAAGAGCCCCATTAATCGCATGAATACCCACCGTACCAATGAGTAAGGTGTAGCCATCAGGATCGCTTTTGGCTACCATCTCTGCGCCGATGTTGCCGCCAAATCCAGGGCGATTCTCGACTAAGACGGGTACACCTAAGCTCTCTTGCCAACTTTGCGCTAGGACGCGCGCCAAGACATCAGGGGCGCCACCAGGGGTGAAGGTAACAATGATGCGAATGGGCTGTGTAGGCCAAGTCGACGAATTGGGTTTTGATTGGGCATTGGCTGTGACGCTAACTAGCAAACTCATCGTCAGTAAGCTAGCGAAGAGCTTCTTCACCGCTGTGGATAAATGCAATGTTGGCAAACTTAAAATCCGAAACGCGTGCGTAACCAAATCCATCCATCATATTTGACAGGATCATCAGCACAGGGGCCAATGCCGCACTCTAATAAAGTCGAAACTAGATTACCCAAGACCAATAGCAGGAACAGGATGACTAAGGTATTGGCAAACCAAGAGCGTGAGCGAATCTCACGATTGGGCAGCATTAACAAAATGGCTAGGCCTGCCAATAGACCGACATAACCAACAAAAGCCCATGTATAAAAATGTAGCTCTAAGAATGTTGCGCCGTACCCCTTATCACCGGGCAATACATGCAGGAGGACTTGACGTAACGACACCATCATGCCGACCAAGCCGCCCATAATGCCCCAACCGTAATGCGCTGAGTGCGCACCAAAACGAATATTGAGAACTAGCGCAAAACCAATGATCACAAAACCCATGCGCTGCATTAAACACAGCGGGCAAGGTAATTCACCAAAGTAGAGTTGATCAACAAAAGCGTAGGATAGGACACCAACCACTGCCAATAAGGCGAGTTGATTACCGAGTCCGGCAAGCGAAGGAAAGGATTGTTTGCTCACAGGCTGATATTGAGGTGATTGGTAGCGTGGAAATGAAACCAGTAAACCAAAATGAGCGTGGTTAGCGCCAAGAGCGTTAAGCCTGCAAAACGCCGATCAAACCAGACCAAAACGAGTCCGATAAAAGCTGTCAGAAAAGGCAGGTACATATACATACAGGAATTCTATCCTAGGATGATTAACCCTAGGCAGATACAAGAATAGACTTACTGCAGGGTATTTTTGAAGGCAGGCAACATTGGCATAGCCAAAACCTCAATACCCTCTTCACGCAGGGCCTCTGCCTCGTCTATGGTGGTCTGACCACGAATACTGCGCTCAGGAGATTCTTTGTAATGAATCTTGCGAGCTTCCTCAGCAAAAGAATTGCCGACATCTTCAGACCGGCCCATAAGGTCGCGCATGCCCTTTAAAAAGGCAGCCTGAACCTGTGCCTCCAATTGACCATGATCGCTGCCTGTAAGCGCTACAACATCTCCACTTAGGCTACCAGTATTGATGCCCCCATTGCTCACCGCCAATTCTGTCGAGACGGATGGCTTGATAGATTCCTTCGCAGTACCTGACTTGGCAATATGAGGTGCTGAAGGCATCCGCGTGATTTCAGTATTGTCACAAACCGGGCAAGCGAGCATGCCCTTGTCTTGCTGAGCAAGGCAATCCTCTTCAGAGGCAAACCATCCTTCAAAGCGATGATCTAAGGGGCAAGAGAGGTTATAAACTTTCATAAGACCTATATAGGGGCAAAAACAGCAAATTCAATACATTGATTTTAATAGGTTTATTTGGATGCTTCCGGAATCGGCTTTGCTTGCACCAAGCCACGGCGATGGCGATCCAGCCAGTAAGTCGAAATCGTCGTTTTAACGTCGGTAATTTCACCGTCCTCTACCCAAGCTAGCAACTGCTCTAAAGGGGCTGCAAAGACGTCTAAAAACTCTTCATCATCAAGATGACTTTTGCCTGGCATCAAGCCCTCTGCCAAATAGATGTCGATAAATTCTGTTGAATACGAGATCACTGGATGAATGCGGCGAATATAGCTCCATTTTGTTGCCGTGTAACCAGTCTCTTCTTCTAGCTCTCTTTTGGCGCACAGCAATGGATCTTCGCCAATCTCCAATTTACCTGCTGGTATTTCTATACAGACTTTAGCAATGGGATAGCGATACTGACGCTCTAACAGGACCCTGCCATCATCCAAAATCGCCAATACCGCCACAGCACCCGGATGGGTTAAATACTCGCGTACAGCTTCTCCGCCATCCGGAAGACTCACCTTATCGCGCTTCATGTTTAAAAAGATGCCACCATAGATATCTTCGCCAGAGATACGCTCTTCTCGCAGATGCGCATCACCACTAGGGAGATCTTGAAAGGATTTTTCAGTCATGTGTATTTAGGCTCATATCAATTACGGGTATGGGGTCATCATACAAAACCCAGATGACATTTGTGCAAAAGCACAAAAATAATAAAGGCTCCGAAGTATGCACTTGGGAGCCTTTAGTTTGGGTCTTGCTCTGATCTTTAACTGTCTTGTATTAAGCGCCTAGCAAGGTACGACGCATCGCATCCAAACAAATCGTCATCAAACCAGATGGGAAGATGCCGATGACCAGAACCAAGATCGCATTTAAACCCAATAGGCCGCGAGCAAAGGTAGAGCCGGTGATTGTCAATTCATGGTCAGGCTCATCAAAGTACATGACCTTAACAATTCTCAAATAGTAGAAAGCACCAATCAATGAAGTGATCACAGCAATGATGGCTAAGAATGTATGTTCAGCATCCACCAAAGCTTCGAGTACGCCTAACTTCGCAGCAAAACCCACTGTTGGCGGAATACCAGCCAAGGAAAACATCAATACCAAGCCGATAAAGGCATACCAAGGATGTTTCTTATTTAAGCCTTTCAGGCCTTCTATGGTTTCGCAGTCATAACCTTTGCGAGAAAGCATCATCAATAAACCGAAGCTGCCCAAGGTAGTCATGACATAAGTAATGACATAGAACATGGATGCGCTAAAGGCATGATCATCAAATACTGAAAGCATACCTAACAACACAAAGCCCATCTGCGCAATCGCAGAGTAAGCCAGCATGCGTTTAATGTTGGTTTGCGCAATCGCTGTAACGTTACCCAATATCAATGAGAGAACAGCGAGCAGAACCAACATCGGCTGCCAGTCGCCCAAGAGCGGCAACAGTGTGTTTACGAGCAAGCGGAATAACAATGCAAATGCTGCTAACTTTGGTGCAGCAGCAATCATCAAGGTCACCGCAGTTGGTGCGCCTTGATAAACATCTGGTACCCACATGTGGAATGGGACAACGCCCAACTTAAAGGCCAAGCCAGCCACGATAAATACGAGGCCAAAAGCCATGACTAAATGGTTAATGCGTGGGTCGGCAACGGTTTTGAAGATCTCAATCAGATCTAAAGAGCCAGTGACGCCGTAAAGCATCGACATGCCGTAGAGCAAGAAACCAGAAGCTAACGCACCTAAGATGAAATACTTAATCGCTGCCTCAACACTCTTCTCGCTAGTGCGACGCATCGCTACCAAAGCATACGTAGGTAAAGCCATCAACTCTAGACCAAGATACAAGGTTAAAAGATTCGATCCTGAGATCAATACCAATTGACCTAACAAGGCGAGCAAGCTCAGAACAATAAAGTCTGGGCGGAACATGTTGTGGTCTTTTAAATACTGCTTAGAGTAGATCAAGCTCACCAATACTGCGCCGCAAGAACAGGCCTTCAGAAGATTGGAGAATGGATCAGACTGAAATAAGCCATTCATGGCTACTTGAGATACATCACCCATGCGACCCAAAAATGCGATCACCATGTATGCCAACAAGATGATCGAGAAGAAATACACAAAACCAACGCCACGCGGTGTGTGGAAGATGTCCTGCTCTACTCCAGGAGTCGCTGGCTGTCTCTCGGGAACATAAACACTAGCAACCAACAATAGGCAGGCGGCTACGAGTAAAACAAGTTCCGGCAGGATGGCGTATAGGTCGAATGCTTGCATTTGCTTTTACTCAGAGTTTGCTGACAGCAACGTGCTGTAGCAGATTAATTACAGCTGGATGAATAATGTCAGTGAATGGTTTTGGATACACACCCATACCAATCACGCAAATCGTCAATACAGCCATCATGAAATACTCGCGACCATTGAGGTCTTGCAGCTCCTCAACATGCTTGTTATTAACTGTGCCAAAGAACACGCGCTTGACCATCCACAAGGAATAAGCAGCACCAAGAATCAATGCGGTAGCAGCCAAGATACCGATCACGAAATCATAGTCAACTGCCGCCAAAATCACCATAAACTCACCTACGAAACCGGAAGTCGCTGGTAAACCGCAGTTGGCCATCGCCATCAATACGGCAAATGCTGTGAAGGCAGGCATGCGATGCACTACGCCACCGAAATCGGCAATTTGACGGGTATGCATACGGTCATAGAGCACGCCGATACAGAGGAACATGGCACCAGCCACAAAGCCGTGTGAAATCATTTGCACAATACCGCCCTCAATGCCAAGCGGACTAAACATAAAGAAGCCAAGAGTCACAAAACCCATGTGCGCTACTGATGAGTAAGCCACCAGTTTTTTCATATCTTTCTGAACGAGGGCAACAGCGCCAACATAGATCACAGCTACAAGAGATAAGAAGATTACAAATGGGCCGAGGTATTGGCTCGCATCTGGCGCAATGGGTAATGAAAACCGCAAGAAGCCATAAGCACCGAGTTTCAACATAATCGCTGCCAAGACTACTGAGCCGCCGGTTGGCGCCTCAACGTGAACGTCAGGCAACCAAGTATGCAATGGCCACATTGGCACCTTCACAGCAAACGCCATGAAGAAGGCAAAGAACAACAAAATTTGCTCAACGATATCGAGGCGGGCATTTTGCCAAGCTGCAATATCAAAGGTATTGGTTACGTTGTACAGGTACAGCATGGCAACCAAAGTTAGCAAAGAGCCAAGCAAGGTATACAAGAAGAACTTAAATGCCGCATAGATACGGTTATGACCGCCCCACACACCGATGATGATGTACATCGGGATCAAGGTGGCTTCGAAAAATACGTAGAACAGCAATGCATCTAATGCTGCAAATACACCAATCATCAGACCAGAGAGGATCATGAATGAAGCCATGTATTGGGAAACTTTAGTAGTAATCGATTGCCAAGAAGCAATCACCACAAAAATGTTGATAAATGCCGTCAGCACAATGAACCAAACAGAAATGCCATCAATACCCAAGTGGTAGTTGATGTCATAACGCGGAATCCAACTAATTTTCTCGACAAACTGCATGCCAGGGTTGGCAATATCAAACTGAATGATCAAAGGCAAGGTTGCGATAAAGCCAATCACAGAGCCGACCAGCGCTAACCAGCGAACACCGGCAGTCGGCTTCTCTGACCCATAAAACAAAATGATGAGTCCGAAGAAAATCGGGATCCAGATGGCGAATGAAAGAATCATAGTGGCTACTTAAGTAACAAAGGCCTAGCGAACAAAAGGCAGGTAAGCGTACAAAACCCAAGCTAGCAATACCGCTAAGCCCGCAATCATCGCGAAAGCATAGTGATAGAGATAACCGGATTGCAAATGGCGAATCACACCAGCAAAGCGCCCAACGACATGCGCACTGCCGTTAACTAAGAAACCATCGATAACCTTCTGGTCACCGCGATGCCACAAGACACCACCGATCCAAAGCAAGCCCTTAGCAAATACGGCTTGGTTCAAATCATCGAGATAGTATTTGTTGTCCAACAACTTCTTGATGGGTGCAAATGTTTCTGCAAACTTAGCAGGCAACTTCGGCATCCAGAGGTAACCGATGGCAGCAGTCAATACACCGAGTGCAACCAATAGCAAGACTGGTGAAGTAAATGCATGAATGGCCATGGCGATTGGACCATGAAATTCTTCTGCAAGCTCAACCATCGCTGGGTGTTTGCTGATATCGACAAATATGGAATCGCCGAAGAACTGACCAAATAACATTGGCTCAATCGTGTAGAAGCCAATAATCACCGATGGAATTGCCAGGAGAATCAATGGCAAGGTCACTACTAATGGAGATTCGTGTGGCTTTTGACCTGGAGCTAGACCGTGGTGTGCGTGGTCATCGCCCTGCTCTGCGTGGTCATGGTGATGATCGTGCGCATGAGAATCATGTCCCCAGCGGGCTTTGCCATGGAATACATAGAAGTACAGGCGGAATGAATACAAAGCTGTTACAAAGACGCTCGCCATGACTGCGAAGTAAGCAAATCCAGATCCTGCGATATGGCTTGCAGCAACCGCTTCAATAATCGAATCTTTGGAGTAAAAGCCAGAGAAGAATGGCGTGCCGATCAATGCAAGGTTGCCGAGCAACATCATCAAGCAGGTAATTGGCATGTATTTCCACAGGCCACCCATCTTGCGCATATCTTGCTCATGGTGCATTCCTAAAATGACGCTACCAGCAGCAAGGAATAAGAGTGCTTTGAAGAATGCGTGCGTCATCAAATGGAAGATGGCGACTGGATAAGCTGATACGCCTAGCGCCACAGTCATGTAACCCAATTGAGACAAGGTTGAATACGCAACCACGCGCTTGATATCGTTTTGCACGATACCGAGGAAACCCATAAAGAGCGCTGTAATGGAGCCAATGATGACAATGAAACTCAAAGCAGTGTCAGACAACTCAAAGAGAGGTGACATGCGAGCTACCATGAAGATGCCGGCGGTAACCATGGTTGCAGCGTGAATCAATGCAGAAATTGGGGTTGGGCCTTCCATCGAGTCTGGCAACCAGACGTGCAATGGAAACTGAGCTGATTTACCCATCGCGCCGATGAAGAGACAGATACAGGCAACGGTCAATAAGCTCCAGCTAGTGCCCGGCAATACTTGGGCTGCCAAGGCAGTGTTCTGCGCAAAGATCGCGTCATAGTTCATCGAACCGGTGCTAGCCAATAACAAGCCAATGCCTAAGATGAAACCAAAGTCACCTACGCGGTTCACCAAGAAGGCCTTCATGTTGGCAAATACAGCTGACTGGCGCTCAAAATAGAAACCAATCAACAGGTAAGACACAACGCCTACCGCTTCCCATCCGAAGAAGAGTTGCAAGAGGTTATTACTCATCACCAACATCAACATGGCGAAGGTAAATAAGGAGATATAGGAGAAGAAACGGTTGTAACCCTCTTCACCCTTCATGTAACCAATGGTGTAGATATGAACCATCAAGGAAACAAAGGTCACAACACACATCATCGTGGCTGTGAGTGGATCGATCAGGAAGCCAATATCCAGATTGAGCTCACCCAACTGCATCCAGCGATACACGGTACCGTTGAAGTAGAAGCCATCCATGACCTGCACGAGTACGTTGCAAGACAAAACAAAGGCGATCATCACACCCAGAATGGTCACAAACTGGCATGCGCCATGCCCGATGCGGTTACCACCAAGCTTAGTACCTAGAAGGCCGGCAATCGCAGAGCCAAGCAATGGCGCCAGTGGAATGGCACAGAGGACGGGAAGAGTTAAGGTCAATTGCATTACTAGCCTTTTAAGTGGTCAAGGTCTTCAGCATTGATGGTGTCAACCTTACGGAAGAGCACTACCAAGATTGCCAAACCAATCGCCGCTTCCGCAGCAGCCACAGTCAAAATAAAGAATACGAATACTTGACCAGCCATATCGCCCAAGTAATGGGAGAAGGCAACGAAGTTCATGTTCACCGAAAGAAGCATTAACTCGATGCACATTAAGAGCACGATGACGTTCTTACGGTTTAAGAAAATACCAATCACGCTAGTCGCAAACAAAATTGCACCAAGCACTAAGTAGTGAGCCAGGGTAATGTTCATTTCTTCTCCCCTCTAGCATCTTGCTTTGCAGCCATATCGCTATCCATCTTCACCATCCGCATGCGGTCAGCAGCAACCACATTGACCTGATAGGAGATGTCTTGTGACTTAGCATCTTTGCGATTGCGCAGCGTCAAGGCAACTGCAGCAATAATTGCTACCAACAGGATCACACCAGCAACCTCAAAGGCATAGACATAATCAACAAAGATCAACATACCCAAAGCATGGGTATTACTATTGCCAACCTCTTCCAACATGGGTTGCACTGGCGCTGTGGTACCAATGAAGCTACGTATCAACACAATCGACAGCTCAAGAACAATCACTACGCCCATCAAGAAAGCGATAGGTAGGAATTTTTTGAAGTCTCTGCGTAAATGCTCAATATCGAGGTCAAGCATCATGACCACAAACAAGAAGAGCACCATCACTGCGCCTACATAAACCAGAATCAGCGCCAAACTCAAGAACTCAGCCTTGAGCAGCATCCATAAGCCAGAAGCACAGAAGAAAGCCAGAACCAAGAACAAGGCCGCATGAATCGGGTTACGCGCTGTCACCACACGCACAGCAGAAATGACCAGCAAACCGGCAAAGGCATAAAAGAAGACTGGGAAGAGGAAGGATGTATCGAATGTCATATGAATGTTTGCTCTATTCGATTAACGATAAGGCGCATCAGCAGCGCGGTTGGCGGCAATATCTGTTTCATAGCGATCACCCACAGCCAAGAGCATTTCTTTTGTGAAATACAAATCGCCACGCTTATCACCAAAGTATTCAAAGATATTGGTCTCAACAATCGCATCTACTGGGCAAGCTTCTTCACAGAAACCACAGAAAATGCACTTGGTTAAATCGATGTCATAGCGAGTGGTACGGCGAGTACCATCATCACGCTCATCAGTCTCAATCGTGATGGCGTATGCGGGACATACTGCTTCACAGAGTTTGCAGCCAATGCAGCGCTCTTCCCCACTCTCGTAACGGCGCAAAGCATGCAAGCCGCGAAAGCGTGGTGACAGAGGAGTCTTCTCTTCTGGATATTGAATCGTAATTTTTGGCTTAAAGAGGTAACGACCGGTAATAGACATACCGATCAAGATCTCTTTGAGCATCAAGCTATTGAGGAATTGGGAAATTTTCTTAAACATGATTGATCAACTTATTTCCAGATATTCCATGGGGATACCACCCACGCGCCGACGACAACCACCCAAAATACAGAGATGGGAATAAAGATCTTCCAACCCAAGCGCATGATTTGGTCATAGCGATAGCGTGGCAATGTGGCACGCAACCAGATCACACAAGACAAGAGGAAGAATGTCTTGCCGAACAACCAGAAGAAGCCTGGAATATCACGCAAGATTGGTAAATCAACAATCGGCAACCAGCCACCTAAGAACATCGTTGCTGATAATGCTGCGATCAAGATCATGTTGGCGTATTCAGCCAAGAAGAACATCGCAAAGGCCATTCCAGAATACTCAACCATGTGGCCAGCAACAATCTCAGACTCACCCTCCACCACGTCAAACGGATGACGGTTGGTTTCAGCTACACCAGAGATAAAGTAAATCAAGAACATTGGCAGCAATGGCAGCCAGTTCCAAGAGAGGAAGTTCAAGCCCATGCTAGCGAAATAACCCTGCTCTTGCGAAGCCACAACAGTGCTGAGGTTCAAAGAGCCTGATGTCAGCAATACCGTCACTAGAGCAAAGCCCATCGCAATCTCATAAGAGATCATTTGTGATGAGGCACGCATTGCACCAAGGAATGGATATTTAGAGTTAGATGACCAACCCGCCAAAATCACGCCGTAGACACCAACCGAAGAAATCGCCATGACATACAAGAGGCCGGCATTGACATCAGCCAAAACCATCTTGGCTTGGAAAGGAATAACAGCCCAGGCTGCAAACGCAGGCATGATCACCATGACTGGAGCAATGAAATAAAGCACTTTGCTTGCTTGCGCAGGAGTGATGACCTCTTTGAGCAACAGTTTTAATGCATCAGCAATTGGCTGCAGCAAACCTAAAGGACCTACGCGGTTTGGTCCCAGACGAATGTGCATCCAGCCAATCAGCTTACGTTCCCACAGTGTGAGGTAGGCAACGCAGCCAAACATCGGCAATACGATGATGACGATTCTGACTAAAGCCCAAACGAGGGGCCACAGGGAGCCAAAAATGGCTTCGCCTTGGGTCGTAACGAGGTTCAAGAAATTATCCATCTCGTCCCTTATGCCTTGCTGACAGTTACAGGACCAAACATCGATCCTAATTTCGCACTAGCTGTAGTGCCCGCAGAAATCCGTACCGCACCAGCAGCCAAACTTGCTTCCAATGTTGCTGGTAAATCCACTGATTGAGATCCTTGAGTTACGCGCACAGCATCACCCTCTTTTAATCCCAATTCAGTAAAGAGTTTTTGACCTAAGCCAACTTGATTGCCCCGTTTAGCATCACGCGTTAAGTGCAATGCTGATGAGCGACGAACAATTTGATCGCCTGCATAGATATTCACATCTGCCAAGCGCTCTAAGCCATTTAATGGCGCCAAATTACCGTTTGCCAAAGCATTAACGGTTGCTTGGTTACTCAACTTGGTGCAGTAGTTATCACCCAGCGCATCGCCCAATACTTCTTCAGGCATGTTGTAGAGGAAGCCGTCTAAATTCAGTAGACCGCCAAGCACACGCAATACTTTCCATGCTGGACGAGAGTCGCCCAAAGGCTTGACTGCAGGCTGAATCGTTTGGATTCTGCCTTCAGCATTCACAAATGTAGAAACTGTTTCAGTGAAAGCAGCAATTGGCAGAATCACATCGGCCACTTCCAGGATATCAGCGCTCTTATAAGCGCTGAATGCGATCACAGTGTTTGCTTTAGCTAAAGCTACTCTGGCCTGTTGTGGGTTAGGTAAATCAGAGTCAGGCTCAAGATTCATCAAGATGACTGCACGACGCTCGCCAGATAGAACTGAATCTACGCCAGCACCGTTTGCACCGACCAAGCCAGCACCGACTGCATTACCACCTACCGGCAAGAAGCCTAAGGTAGCACCAGTTTGCTCAGCAATGAACTGCGCTAATACATGTAAGTCTGTTGCATGAGGATGGGCAATCGCAGCAGAACCTAGTAATACCGCTGTTGTCGCACCAGAAATCAAGCTATCTGCAACTGATTGAGCTGCTGCAGAAATCGGCAAATTAAAAGTGCCCACTGGAGCTGCAACCGATTTGGCTTTAGCAACTGCTAGAGCGACTTCGCTCAAAGCATTTAACCAAGCGCTTGGTGTGGCAGAAATACTTGCAGCAGTTGGGATTAACCAATCGTCGCCGCCAGCATCAATACGGTGCACCACTAAACCACGCTTAGTCGCTGTGCGTAAACGCGCTGCGATCACTGGCTGATCTTTGCGTAAGAAGCTACCAATGACCAAGGCGCGATCAAGCTCGCTTAATTTAGCCACTGTCATGCCGAGCCATGGAGCTGAGGCTGCACCCTTCACATCAGTTTGGCGTAAACGAGCTTCAACTTGGTTTGAACCCAAACCACGAATTAATTTCTGGAGAAGGTATAGCTCTTCAGTGCTGGAGATTGGATGCGCTAAAGCAGCTACTGCCTCAGGACCGCTCTCAGCAGAAATAGTTTTGAGTGAATGTGCCACATAATCCATGGCAGATTCCCAATCTGTTTCTAACCACTGACCGCCCTGTTTCACCATTGGTGTTGTGACACGATCTGCACTATTTAAACCTTCATACGCAAAACGATCACGATCGCTAATCCAGCACTCATTGATGGCTTCGTTTTCTAAAGCAACGACACGCATCACTTTGTTTGCTTTGGTTTGAACGGTAGTGTTGCTACCCAAACTATCGTGTGGGCTGACTGAGCGCTTACGGCCCAACTCCCAAGTACGGGCTGCATAGCGGAATGGCTTGCTGGTCAATGCGCCTACTGGGCATATATCAATCATGTTTCCAGATAACTCTGAATCAATCGTTTGGCCAAGGAAGGTGGTGATTTCTGAATGCTCACCACGATTGACCATACCCAATTCCATCACGCCGGCCACTTCTTGACCAAAACGTACACAACGGGTGCAATGAATACAACGTGACATCTCTTGCATCGAGATGAGCGGTCCAACATTCTTATGAAAGACAACGCGCTTCTCTTCGTCGTAGCGAGATTCAGATTTACCGTATCCCACAGCTAAGTCTTGCAATTGGCACTCACCACCTTGATCGCAAATTGGGCAATCCAATGGGTGGTTAATGAGCAAGAACTCCATCACAGAGCGCTGCGCTTCTACTGCTTTAGCGGAATGCGTAAAGACTTTCATGCCTTGCGTTACTGGTGTTGCACAAGCAGGCAATGGTTTTGGAGCTTTCTCTACTTCAACCAAACACATGCGGCAGTTAGCAGCGATAGACAATTTCTTGTGATAGCAGAAGTGAGGGATGTAGCTGCCGAGCTTAGCCGCGGCGTGCATCACCGTAGAACCTTGCGGAACATCTACTATCTTGCCATCTAATTCGATTTCTACCATGCTCACTTTATGAAGTCCCGTGCTCAATATCTTTTATAAAGGTTGCGTAGAATCTAAGCAGCGCTTATGTTCTACGTGATACGCAAACTCATCCATGTAATGCTTCAACATGCCACGAACTGGCATAGCAGCTGCGTCACCCAGGGCACAAATCGTACGACCCTGAATATTTGCCGCTACATCGTTGAGTAAATCCAAATCTTCCGGACGGCCTTGGCCATGCTCAATACGGTGAACAATGCGCCACAACCAACCCGTACCTTCACGACATGGGGTGCACTGACCGCATGACTCTTCGTGATAGAAATAAGATAGACGCTCTAAGGCGCGCACCATGCAGCGGGTGTCGTTCATCACGATTACCGCGCCAGAACCCAACATCGAGCCTGCTTTAGCAATGCTGTCATAATCCATAGTCAGATCCATCATCTGCGCACCAGGAACTACTGGAGCAGAAGATCCGCCAGGAATAACCGCTTTAATCGCTTTCCCATCACGCATACCGCCAGCCAACTTCAAAAGCTCGGCAAAGGGTGTGCCCAATGGAATCTCATAGTTACCTGGATACATAACGTCGCCAGATACCGAGAAAATCTTCGTGCCACCGTTATTGGGTTTACCAAGCTCTAAATACGCTTGCCCACCAATGGCCATAATGAATGGCACAGCAGCAAATGTTTCGGTGTTGTTAATGGTTGTTGGTTTGCCATACAAACCAAAGCTTGCCGGGAAAGGAGGCTTAAAGCGCGGCTGACCTTTCTTACCTTCAAGCGACTCCAATAAAGCAGTTTCTTCACCGCAGATGTATGCACCCCAACCAGGAGATGCATGCAGTTGGAAATTGAAATCACTACCCAGAATTTTGTTACCCAAATAACCAGCGGCGCGAGCCTCTTCTAAAGCCTCTTCAAAACGAGCATAGGTTTCCCAGATTTCGCCATGGATGTAGTTATAGCCAGTACCAATGCCCATGGTGTACGCACCAATGATCATGCCTTCGATCAACGCATGGGGGTTGTAACGCATGATGTCGCGGTCTTTAAAAGTACCCGGCTCACCTTCATCGCTATTACAGACTAGATATTTATCGCCTGGAAATTGACGGGGCATAAAGCTCCACTTCAATCCCGTTGGGAAGCCTGCGCCTCCACGGCCGCGCAATGAAGAAGCCTTTAACTCAGCGATGATGGCATCGGGAGCAACTTTGTCATTGATGATGCGGCGCAGCTGTTGATAGCCACCACGGCTTTCGTAATCTTTTAAACGCCAGTTATCGCCATTCAATCCAGCAAGGATTAAAGGTTTGATATGACGATCGTGCAAGCTGGTCATGATGCTTTCCCTTCTGCACGGCACTCATTTAAGAGTGCATCAATCTTTTCTTTACTCATAAAGCTACACATGCGTTTGTCATTCACCAACATCACCGGTGAATCACCGCAGGCACCCATGCACTCTCCCTCTTTTAAGGTAAAAGTACCGCAGGGAGTGGTTTCATTAAAACCAATACCGAGTGTTTCTTTAAGATAAGTTGCAGCCGTTTCACCATGCGTTAACTGGCATGGCAAGTTTGTACAGATCACCAACTTGTACTTACCAATAGGCTTGGTGTTGTACATGTTGTAGAAGGTTGCCACTTCGTCAACAGCAATCGTTGACATACCTAAGATGCTAGCAACAGTTTCGATGACTTCTGGAGAAACCCAACCAATTTCAGATTGCGCAGCGATCAGAGCAGCCATCACTGCAGATTGCTTTTGCTCTGGGGGATATTTCGCGACATTGCGCGCAATGTCTGCGAGCGTTTTATCGGAAAGTTGAAGAGTTGTTGTCATTAAATAATCCTTGGCGCGCTATTAGCGGTCAATCTCCCCGAATACGATATCTTGGGTACCAATAATGGTTACAGCATCAGCCAACATGTGGCCGCGTGACATCTCATCCATTGCGGAGAGATGCACAAATCCTGGAGCACGAATCTTCATGCGGTATGGCTTATTAGCGCCATCAGAAATCAGGTAAATACCAAACTCACCTTTTGGATGCTCAACTGCTGAGTAAGCCTCACCATCTGGAACGTGCATGCCTTCAGTAAAGAGTTTGAAGTGATGAATCAATTCTTCCATATTGGTCTTCATATCCACGCGCTTCGGCGGGGCTACTTTATGGTTATCACTCATGACAGGGCCTGGGTTAGCTTTTAACCAAGCAATACACTGTTTGATGATGCGATTGGATTGATACATCTCTTCCATACGAATCAAGTAGCGATCATATGAGTCACCGTTTACACCGACTGGTATATCAAACTCAAGTTTGTCATAAGTTTCATATGGTTGCTTTCTGCGCAAGTCCCACTCGATACCAGAGCCACGCAACATCGGGCCAGTGAAACCAAGCTGTAAAGCACGCTCAGGAGTGACAACACCAATACCAACTAAGCGCTGCTTCCATATACGGTTATCTGTTAAGAGATTGCAGTACTCATCCACATTACCGTCAAAGCGACTTGAGAATTCTTCAATGAAATCGAGCAATGTACCGCTGCGGTTTTCATTCAAACGCTTAATAGCGGATGCACTACGAATCTTATTCTTGCTGTACTGCGCCATTTGATCTGGCAAATCGCGATAAACACCACCTGGACGATAGTAAGCAGCGTGCATACGTGCACCAGATACCGCTTCATACATATCGAAAATATCTTCACGATCACGGAAGGCGTACAAGAAGACTGCCATCGCCCCAACGTCAAGGCCGTGACAGCCAATCCACAAAAGGTGATTGAGCAAACGTGTCAACTCATCAAACATCACACGAATGTATTGCGCACGCAAAGGTACATCAACTTGCAATAACTTTTCAATGGCTAACACATAAGCGTGCTCATTGGACATCATCGAGACGTAATCCAAACGATCCATATAAGGAACGTTCTGAATCCAAGTACGAGTCTCTGCTAATTTTTCTGTCGCGCGATGCAATAAACCAATATGTGGGTCAGCACGCTGAATCACTTCACCATCGAGCTCGAGCACTAAGCGTAATACGCCATGGGCAGCAGGATGCTGAGGACCAAAGTTGAGGGTGTAGTTCTTAATATCTGCCATGGCTTATACCGGATCTCCGTACTGCTCTTCCCTAATGACGCGTGGCGTAATTTCGCGCGCTTCAATGGTCACAGGTTGGTATACAACACGCTTGAGTTCTGGGTCGTAAATCATTTCGACATTGCCAGAGATTGGGAAATCTTTTCTAAATGGATGACCAACAAAACCATAGTCAGTCAGGATGCGACGTAAATCGTCATGACCTTCAAACAAGATGCCATAGAGGTCAAAGGCTTCGCGCTCAAACCAATTGGCACTATTCCAAACAGGCGTCACAGAAGCAACTACGGGATAGCTATCATCTGGTGCAAACGCACGCACACGCAAACGCCAGTTGTGAGCAATCGACAATAAATGGGACACTGCAGCAAAACGTTGACCAGTCCATGCGCCA